>Ga0224557_1000137_pt1 | contig 84473 bp, 66 predicted proteins | sample 714S31014metaG_FD_180677 | JGI IMG/M metagenome (GOLD analysis project Ga0224557, IMG submission 180677) | Peat soil microbial communities from Stordalen Mire, Sweden - 717 S3 10-14 | ecosystem: Environmental > Terrestrial > Soil > Wetlands > Peat | place: Sweden: Norrbotten County, Stordalen...
CCGACCAGTCAGGCGGCAACGACTCCTGCCAGCCCGCCGACACCACCCTGCCGCTCACCAGCACCGCCATGGACTCCTGGTCCGCCACCCGCTGGATCACCCGCATCGCCGCCGCCAACGGCCTGCTCACCGGCGGGGAAAACCCCGGCTACGGCCTGCCCGCCAGCCTGGAGACCTTCTACACCAACACCACCTCCGCCGGCATGATGGCCACCGCCCTGCGCCAGGCCAGCAGCTGCGGCTTCACCGTCTACTACTGGGCCCACGACATCCACCTGTGGGACGGCACCATCCCCTTCACCACCTACACCACCATGATCGCCGCCACCTAACACACCCGCCAGCCACGCCCCCGGCCGCGCCCCCAGCGCCACCGGGGGCGTCCTGGCGTGACCGGAGCGGCCCGGAGTCCCCACCGCACCCCAGCGCCATCGGGCCATTTTTATGTAATCGATCAATTACTATTTGTGTTCATGCTGATCGACACAAGGCTGAGCTACGGCACCCTGGACACCCAGGCCGACACCGCCGCGACCGAGAGCCGGGCCGGGATCAGCATGGCCATGTTCGAGCTGAACTGGGGCAGCTTCGAACCGCGGCCCGGCGTCGTGTCCGCCTCCTACCTGGCCACCATGCGGTCCTACCTGCGGGCTTACCAGGCTGCCGGGCAGCGCGTCACCCTCGGTCTGGGCCTGCAGGACCCCCCGTCGTGGGTGTTCGCCCTGCCCGGCAGCACCTACGTGGACCAGCACGGCGAGGTCTCCAGCCAGCCGGACTTCGTGTTCAGCCAGGCCGTACGCTCCGCCGCCGCGCAGTACCTGTCCCTGGTCGCCGCGAACCTGCCGATGTCCAGCTTCTGGGCCGTCCGGCTCACCTCCGGCGGCGACGGCGAGATGCTCTACCCGCCCGGCGGCAGCTACTGGGCCTTCAACACCGCCGCCCTGACCGGCACCGGGCTGGCCGCGGGCATGACCGCCAACCCCTACCCGAACTGGCGGCCCGGGCGGCCTGGCCTGTCCCCGGCCCAGATCGACCGGTGGGTCACCTGGTACGTCGGCGGCCTGGCCAACGTCACAAGCTGGCAGATGCAGATCTTGTCCGGGCTCGGCTTCACCGGCTACTACCAGACCGTCACCCCCGGGTCGGGCACCCGGCCCGGCGAACTGGCCGAAGACGAGCAGCAGAACCTGGCCGACGTCGAGACCACCGCCGTCGGGGCCGTCTGGGACCGCTACTACGCCATGCTGGCCGGCCAGGCCAACGTCATGGCCTACATCTCCTCGGTCGCCGACCGATCGGGCGACGACGACTGCGGCCAGGACACCGACAGCTGCGTGCCGCTGACCTCCGAGGAGATGGACTCCTGGTCGGCCACCCGCTGGATCACCCGCATCGCCCGCCAGCACGGGCTGGCGGTGGGCGGCGAGAACCCGGGCTACGGGTGGCCGGACAGCCTGAACGGCCACTACACCGACTCCTCCGCCACGGGCATGATGGCCAGTGCCCTCCGCCAGGCCCGCAGCTGCGGATTCACCGTCTTCTACTGGGCCCACGACGTCCACCTATGGGACGGAACCATTCCGTTCTCCCGGTACGCCGGCCTGATCGCCACCGAGCAGGGCGAGCAGCGGGCCAGCCGCACGCAGCACCGTCCGTTCGGGAAAAAAAGATCTTGAGGCCGAACGAGCCGTGGTACCACCGCCAGGGAACGCGGTGACCACGGACCGGCTGAGCCGACTGCTCGCCGACATGACCGGGGCAGGCTCGGCCGTGCTGGTGATGTCTCCGCATCTCGATGACGCCGTGCTGTCGTGCGGTGCCCTGCTGGCCCATCTGGCGGCCCGGCATCCCATCACGGTGGCGACCGTGTTCACGGCGGCCGCGCCGCCGCCGTGGTCGCTGCCCGCCCGCAGGCAACTGCGGGCGCTCGGCGGGATCGACGCCGAGGATTTCTTCGCGCAGCGCCGGGCGGAGGACAGCGACGTGCTGGCCGGAATCGGCGCCGCGGCGGTGCATCTGGGCTTCCGGGACGCCTTGTTCCGCCGGGGCCGGAGGGGACCGGCCTACCCGACCTTCCGCTTCGATGCCGCCCGCGGCCGGGTGGCGTCCTGCGACGCCACACTGGCCGCCGAGGTGAGCGCCCGGGTGGCCGGGCTCACCCCGGCCGACCTGGTGCTGGCTCCCCTCGGCGTCGGCCGCCACGTGGACCACCTGATCACCCGCCGGGCCGCCCGCGAGCTGGGCAGGCCGATCCGGACCGTCTATTACAGCGATTTCCCTTACTCACAGACGGCCAGGCCCGAGCCTGACTTCATCGCGCGCGCGGGCCTGGTCCCGCATCCCTGGCTGGCCGGGCGGGCCGAGAACGCGAGCCGGATCGCCGGATACCGGACTCAGTTCGCCGGATTGTTCCGTGACGGCACGGTCCCGACCTGCCCGGAGATCTACTGGGTCGCGGCGAACGACTCGACCACCGACACATAGCCGGCTCCGGTGGTCTCGACGTTGAAGCGCCGGACGTCTTCGATGTTGGCCGCGGCTACCACCGCCCTGGCCGAGGCCGGGGCCAGCCGCCGCAGCGCCTCGGCGTAGTCCGGTGGGTGGTAGCCGGCCACCACGATGCCGTTGCGGCCGTTGGTCACGATTCCCTCCCCGATGACATCGGAGACGATGACCGGGAGCCCGGCGGCCATGGCTTCGATCACGACCAGCCCGAAACTTTCGTACCGGGTCGGGAAGAGGAACAAGTCGGCGTTGCTGTAGACCTCGGCCATGCTGTCCGGGGGGACGATCCCGAGCCAGTCCACTCCTTCGGTCGGCTTCCCCGGCGGGACCCCGACGACCTGCAGCCGCAGCCCGGGCAGGTCCGCCCGGGCCTCCGTCACCGCGTCTATGCTCACGCCGAGGCCCTTCCGGTAGGCGGTCTGGCCGACCCAGAGCACCTTCAGGCCGCCCTCTCCTGTCCGCACCTGGCCGCGCCCGGGCTTGGCCATACGCTCCTGGATCGTGATGTCCAGGCCGTTGTCGACGATGGTGACCGGGGCGGTGAGGCCGTACCGGGCGCGCACGCAGGCCTCGACATGGGCGTGCACCGCGATATGACCGTCGGCGGCGGTGGCGCGCTGTTCCCCGGTCGTCCGCAGCCAGGCCAGCGCCCGGGCCAGCTGGTTACCTGGCCGGCGCAGCCGCAGGTGCGGCACTGGGCCGGCTCCGTGCCACACGGCGATGACGGGCGGGGCGCCGCGCCGCCTGCGCAGCCAGCGGATCCCCCACAGGCACTCGGGACAGTGCACGAAAATGATATCCGCGGTGCAGGTGCGCAGCTTCCACACCAGCCAGAAACCCGCGAGCACGTCGGCGAGCCCGTCCATCCCCTCGATCCGGCTGCCCGCCTTGAACGCCGAGATGGTGTCCACCCGCCACTCGGGCCTGACCCGCCCCAGTTCCCTCACCACGCCCGCGACGACCCGCTCCACCCCGCCGATCTCGGTGGGCGCGCGCCTGGTCGCCATGACGACGACGAACGGGCGGGTGGCCCGGGCGGTAGCGGTGTCCGTGGTGGCCTCAGTCTGAGGTGTCATGCTGCCACTCCTTTGGTAGGTCACCACGGCTCGAGCCGAGCCGCGGCGTAGGGATTGCCGGCCGGTGACCGGCCGGGGCGATAAAGGGCTGATCGCAGCCGTTCCAGGGCCAGTCGCTGCTGCTCGTCCAGCGAACCCAGGGCCGCGGGCGTGATCTCAGCGGACACCGCGGCCCAGGTCTGGCCGCGCAGCAGGAGCAGCATGGCCGCGGTGGTCAGGGCCCGCGGGCCGCCCGCGTCGTCGTGCACGTACACCCAGCCGCCCCGTTCGGTGTGACGGTGCATGAAGCGGGCCAGCTCAAGCAGCTGGGTCCACGTCGGGGCCGCGCCCGGGGGCACCGCCAGGTACAGGTAGGCCTGGTGCAGGCTGGCCGCTGTGACCTGTTCGGCGACATTGGGACCGGATATGTTGACGACCGCGCCGACGTCGAGATCGGCGGCAAACTCCTCGAGGTCGGAGTCGTCCGGATCCGGCCCGATCAGCAGGCCGGACGCCACCACACGCTGGGGCGGGATGAGCGAAACGACGCTGATCACCCTCTGCACGATCAGGAATTTCGCCAGGCCGAGCAGCAGGATCATCACCAGCGCGAACCCGTACCTGCGGACCAGGATCCAGCGCGGGAGGCGGCCGCCCGCGCCGATCGCCGGGTTCACCCGGACCTCACCGGGTGGCCCCGGCGGGCGGCGCTGGCCAGCAACGACAGGGTGCGCTCGGCTGACCGCGCCCAGGTGTGCCTGGCCGCGATGGCCTGCCCGCGCTCGCGCAGGTCCCGCCCGACGTCAGGATCGGTCAGCACCCGGTCAAGCGCCTGGATCCAGGCCGCGGTCGTCCGGGCCGGCACGATAAGCGAACCGCCCGCCGCGACCTCCCGGACCGCCTCGGCGTCGCTGGCCACCACGGCGAGCCCGGCCGCCATGGCCTCAAGGACCGGCATCCCGAAGCCCTCGACCAGCGAGGGGTAGGCGAACACGGCCGCATTGGCGTACAGGTCAAGCAGCACGGCGTCTTCGACATCGGGACAGCGGTACACCAGATCCGACACGCCAAGGGCCGTGACCAGCTTGCCGACCTCGTCCGGAAACCTCGGGTCGGGCTGACCGACGAGAACGAGCCCCAGACCCGGATGGCTGGCCCGCAGGGCCGGCATGGCTTCCACCAGGACCCGCTGGTTCTTATGCGGACGCTGCGCTCCCACGTGCAGGATGTAGCGCTCGGGCAGGCCGAGTCCGGCGGGCCGGGGCCTGCCTCGCAGCGAGAAGAACTGGGGGCCCACCCCGTGCGGCAGGACGGCCTCATCCGGGACCTCGGCCCCGTAGAAACGGCGGATGTCGCGCCGGGCCGCCTGGGACGGGGTCGCAAGCGCGGCGGCGGCCCGGATGGCCAGCCGGGTCGCCGCGCGGTACGTCAGCGAGAAGGCCGACGGCCCGTGGCGGGCGGCGTCCCGCTCGAACACGCAGTCGTGGATCACCGAGACGACGGGGACCCGGCCGGCCAGGACCGGAGTGCTGAGGTGATAGGGAACGAAGACCACATCGGGCCGGGTGCTGAGCACGGCCTTGAGGAGCACCCACTGGGACCGGGGGGACGCCACAGGTACCCGGGACGGCATCGCCCGGACCGTGCGGCGGGATATCAGCTCAGGGACGTCGAGCCGGCCGGTGTCCGGGCTGTGCAGGACGACGAGCTGCGCTTCCCGCAGGCTCAGCTCGCGCAGCAGCTCATAGGTGTACCTGCCGATGCCGTGGTAGCGGTCCTGCATGACCCGGCCGTCCACCAGGATGCGCAGCGAGCGCGCCGCGGGCCGCGGGCGCCCGCCGCCCGGCACCCGGCCAGCCGCCGGATCCGCGCCGGTCACCGGCTGTCCCCCGGTTGCGGTCGGGTGGTGGCGGGCCGAGGCGGCCGGTAGGCCGCCACCACGATCCCGGTGCCGTAGAAGAACAGCGCCTCGATCAGGTCGAGCACGAACGGTTCCGCCGACGTGGGCTGGGGCGGCCCTGGCGGAAACGGGTCAGGCAACGGCGGTGGCGGCTGCGGGACACGGGCCCGGCTGGGCACGGTCAGCACCCTCGCGGTGAGGGCGGCGGGAGTGACCGGTGCCGCGTGGGCGCTCCCGCCGCCGATCGGAACCTCGAGAACGACATCGGCGAAAGCCTGGCCGACCACGGATCCGGACAGCTTCACGGGCGGCCCGAGCGGTTCACCGAACCGGCTGACGGCGGCCGCGTAGCTGCCCCCGTCCAGGTAGGAACGCCTTATCGACGGGTTCGTCAGCCAGCCGGGCCGCTGCGCCGCCTGGGCGCCCAGGTCGGCCGGCGGCAAGCCGGCCCGGCGGTAGGCGGCTGGCACGCGCTGGGCCAGCATGGCCACGATGGGCAGGGCGCGGACGGCCGGGTCCCCAGGTCCCGCGGCTGGCGTGGCCGCGAGCACCGCGCCGTCGACAAGCTGCTCGTATCCACCCGGGCCCGCGGCCGTGACCCGGCTGAGCGGATCGCCGAGCATGCTCTTGCCGCCGAGGGCGGCATACGCCGAGTAAAACGCACCATGCGGCCCGTCCGTCACGGTGTAACCGCCGCAGCGCGAACCGACCGTATTGACGTAGCTGCCACCCGAGATGTCGACCACGTCCGCTACCGGGTCATACGGGCTGGCCGGCACGTACCAGAGCTGCACCGTCTTGTAGACCTCGCTGGGGAAGTCGGTCAGCCGCCTGCCGTGGCCGGTGATCCAGCTCGCCAGGGCCGGGCTCATGTTGCCCGAACGCTCGACGGCGTCGTTGGGGGACAGGATGAAATAGTGCACGCCGTCGGCCAGCGCGGCGGGCCCGACCGAGAAGTAATCAAAGAAGCGGCCACCCAGCAGGTATGAGTACTTATCCGGGTCGCCGCTGGCGTTGACCGCGGCGCAGGCCGGCAGCTTGGCCCCGATGAACTGGTCGGTGAGCACCACGCCGTCGCTTGCGCCGCCGTAGTTGGTGAACCAGATGGACGCGGACAAACCCGCCAGGCCCGCGAAGCCGGCCGCGCCAGTCATCAGCGGCAGCCGGGAAACCCGGGCCGGGCCACCGCGGCCGGTTCGCTGGCGGCGCCTGACCCAGCCGGCCAGCAGCGCGTCCGCGAGCAGCACGCTGCCGACGATGCTGGCCGGGAGCAGATAGACGAAGAACTGTTCGTTCAAGGTCCCGACGGCGACGATGTAGCCGCCGAAGACGTAACTAGCCGTGAGCCACGCCGTGAGGAAGTTCCCGGTGGCGGTGTTGGACCTGCTCCAGCACCAGGCCAGCGCGACGAGGCCGGTCGCGAGCACGATGTAGGTGCTCGAGTACTCCTCGGCCTGGTGCAGCAGGGCGCCGACGAGGGACACCCCCGGCACGTTGAGGCCGGTGATCTGCACCAGGCCGATCAGGCGCCGCAGCGTGGCGGTCTGAATGCTGACAAAGGAGCCGGCCAGGCTGAGTTCGGCCGCCCACAGCAGGAACAAGGCAAGGAAGGCGACCGCGATCCCCAGCGCCGCCGCCGAGCGGCGCGCGAGCGCGCCGTTCCTCTCCAGCACCGCGAACACCAGCGGCACCGCGACCAGGCAGATCGTTATCTCGTTCGTCAGCAAGGCGAGGCCGCCGAGCATGCCGGTGCCTGCCACATACGCCAGCCCCCCGCGGTCACGCAGCTGCCAGGCCGCGTGCAGGGTCAGGAGGCTGACGCACAGCGCGAACGGTTCGATCACGTCCTGGCGGTCATACCGGGTCAGCACGGGGTCAAGAGCCGCGACGACAGCGATGACGCCGGTGACCACCCGGCGTCGTCTAGGGCCGGCCCCGGACGCCAGCCGGTACGCCAGGGCCGAGATCAGCAGGACATCCGCGACGCCGACCGAGGCGGACAGCAGCCGGGCGGCACGAATGGCCGGAGCGAGCGCGCCTGACGCGTGCCCGGTGAGGCGCAGCCAGGCCGCCTGCATCAGGAACATCAGCGGCGGATGAACGAACAAGGGCTGGTCACCGAGCGTCAGGTGCCAGCCCAGGGCGACCTGCTTGGCCGCGAAGGTGTAGGCGGCCTCGTCGTAAAGCACGTCCGGGCTGGTGAAGATGTTGTACAGCAGGGCGACCCCAGCGACACAGACGCAGAACACGACCAGGCCCACGTCGGCCGGCGATCCCAGGAAGCGGGCGCGGGGCGCGGGCCGCGGGGGGGCCGCCGGGCGCAGGGGGGGCGCCGGGCGCGGGGGGACGGGGGGGCCTGACCTCGGCGGGGCGCTGGGCCCTGACCGCGGGGGGGCGCTGGGCCCTGACCGCGGGGGGGCGGGGGGGCCCGACCGCGGGGGGGCGGGGGGGCCTGACCGCGGGCGGGCGCGGTGCCGGTCGCGCAGGCTCTCGAGGAAGCGGATGTCCGCATCCGTGATCAGCCGCATCCGGCGGGCGGGGAGGATGAAAAGGATCGTGCCCGCCGCGATCAGGGCCCAGGCGGCCAGGGTCGGAGCGTGCCCGGCCACGACGAAGGTGGCCGCGGTGGGGGCGAACCCGAGAACGTAGGCGGCCAGCTGGGCTCGCGAGGGCAGGCGGACCTGAAGTGCGTCGGTGTAGAGCGGTACCAGCAAGATGACGCCCGTCAGGCTCGCGAGCAGGAACGAGCAGGCCGCTCCCAGGGCGCCGTAGCGGGGAACCAGGACGATCATGGCCGTCACTTCGATCGCGACCGTGATCGGCATCCGCCGCCCGACCTGGCGGCCGTGACCGGTGGCGAACAGGCTCTTGATGAGCATGTCCGTCATGAGCGTGCCGAGCGTCCCCACGGCCAGCACCTGGAGCAGCAGCTGAGCGGCGGGAGAGGAATAGTGGTGCGGGAGGAACGACCGCAGCACCGGTCCGGGAGCGGCGGCCAGCGCCACCTGAACCGGAATGATCAGCAGCGGCACCCACCGGGCTGCGGCCACGAACCAGCGGTGCTTGTCGGCCAGGGACTCGCTGCGGGCGATGAAGGGGAAAACCGCGTCGGCCAGTGCGTCACCGACGTAAAAGCTGGCCCTGGCCAGCAGGCCGCAGGCCTGGTAGCCCGCGAGCACCGCGGCCGTCACCCCCGCGGCCCGGCCCGCCACCTCCAGGCCAAGCAGGTCCGCGGTGATGAGGAAGGTCATCGAGGCGGACGCGAACCAAATCGCGCCGGAGTCGGCCAGGAAGCTGAAGCTCGCCAGCGGGCCGCGGCCGGGGAGAAGCCCCTTGCATGTCCGCAGCCCGATCAGCACTGACCCCGCGGTCCCGATCAGGAAGCTGAGCGCCACCCCGGCCGGACCGGTATGCAGGCCAGCCACCAGCACCACGGCGGCGACACACTTCAGCAGGATCTCCCCGGCCTGCATCGCGCCAAGCCCGGCGAACCTGCGGCTGCCCTGGGCCACCCCGGCCAGGATGCTGTTCACGGCCAGCATGGCCATCTCCGCGGCCACCAGCAGGTCCAGCACCCTGGAGTTGGCCGGGACCAGCCGCGGCCCGGACAGCTGGGTAGCCATGAACGCGGCGGCCAGCAGCAGCCCGAGGCCGAGATTGGCGATTAGGGCGGTCCGGAACTCCGGCTTGGCCGCCTGCGGATCCCCGTGGGCCTTCGCCACCCGGATGGCGAGCGCCCACGGCAGGCCGGCGTTGAGCAGCCCCGCGGCGAGCAGCAGTACGTTCTGGACTGCGCTGACGACGCCGAACCCCGAGGGCAGCAGGAGCCAGGCGAGCCCGAGGCCGAAGGCATAGTTGAGCACGGCCCCCGCGGCGAAGCGCGCGACCAGGATCACGCCACCCGCGGCGGCCGAGACTTCAGCGCGGACGCGGCTCGGACGCGCCCGCTGGGGGGTTAGGGTCCTCAACGGCCAAACTCGGCGGCGCTCGCCCGCACCTCCGGCCCGGGCACCGAATGAAGACCAGGCGGTAGCCCGCTCCGCAGGTCGGCGGCCGCCGTCGAGATCGCCCACGGCGGCCCCGGCTCGTCAAGCTCGGGCAACATCATCAGCCCGTGCAGCTGGGCATAGCGGCTGCGGACGGCATCCAGCAGGACTCCCTCGTAGGAGGCGACGCAGCGGTCCCAGGTCAAAGCCTGGGCGGCGTGCCTGGAGGCGACCTGAAGGCGTTCCAGCTTGGCTGTGTCCTGGGCCAGCCCCCGCAGGGCCGCCCGCAGCGCGCGGGGGTGTCCGGGCGGCACGACCAAGCCGGTCGGGCCCGCTACGTCCCTGACGCCCGGCAGGTCGGACGCCACCGGGACACAGCCGGCCGCCATGCCCTCGACCAGCACCAGTCCGAAGGCCTCGGCGTGGGTGACCGAGGGCAGCACGACCACGTCGCTGATGGCGTACTGGCGCTGTAGCTCCGCGTCGGACAGCCGTCCGGCGAACCAGGCGTTGGAGACGTGCAACCGGTCCGCCAGCCGCCGGTAGCGGGCGAACTCCGCGCCGTCCCCCACCAAGGTGAGCTTCAGCCAGGGCTGGTTGGCCGCCGCGGCCAGTAGCGTCTCCACTCCCTTGTACGGCCGCATCTGCCCGACGAACAGCACGTTCAGCTCGCCGGACCGGCGTATCCGGTACGGCGGCGGGTCCTGCGGATCGGCCCCCCACGGAATAGCCCGGACCGCGGGGCCGTACCGGCTGCGATGCTGGCGGGCGTAATGCGGGCTGCTGGCCACGATCCGGTCGGCCCGCAGGGCCAGGGACTGGTGGAGCTTGTTGTAGGACGCCGACATCCGGGAGGCGCCCTGGATGTCGATCGGCGAGTGATGGGTATACACGATGGCAGGCCGGGCATACGCGGGCAGCCGGCTGGTCAGCCAGAGGAAGGCGTCGCTCATCGTAGGTACCGGCCCGTGCACGTTCACCACGTCGACGTACCGCAGCTGGCGGACGATCTGCGGCCAGTGAGCGACGAAGAAGGACAGCCGCCACTCGCCGAACGCGACCCGGCGGATCTGGGCACAGGAAAGCACCCTGACGCTGTGCTTGCGGGCCACCAGCCCGGTCGCCAGCCGGTCGATGCAGGTGGAGATCCCGGAGACGATAGGCGGAGCCTCCGAGGTTACGATCATGATGTCGAGCGGGCGCCGAAAGGGCACGCCGTCGGCAGGCTGTCCGGCCAGCAGCTGATTGTTCATTTGGTACCGCGCAAGCCGACCTGGCGAGCCAGGTCATTGGCTCGGTGATCCGCCCTGGGGGGGGCTGTCACACGGTGCTTGGGACCCCAATTAATTCTCCCGGCGGAGACCTCATTTGTCCGCCAGGCATGACCATGCCGTGCGAAATAATCCATTCGCCAGGCCTCCCCTTTTCGGTAATTTTCGGCTTATCGAGGAAAGCGCGACTCTCAGCCGAGAACTAACTGGGCTTTCCCCCCAAAAAGCCCACATACCGTTCCCGACCCTCACCCGCATTCACCCAGCCCTGGCACCCTAGTGACCCAGGGTCATAGCTGAATTACCGATCGTAGTGGAATACGGCAGTCAACCGCAGGAGCTACGCCGTGATGGCTTAAGTGCCGTCGGGAAATCGGATTGTTACCGAGGTCAGACCAGGTGGGAATCGTCGCTTTCCAGCATGGGCGACTGCAGCCTGGCGCCCCATTTTTCCTCGATATGACCGAATCGCCAGATAAGCAGGGCGCCGATCCAGGTGACAATAAACATGCCCACGATCACGAAGCCGGCCGTGTTGAGGTTAAAATGGGACAACAAGCCCCAGAAACCGTGCGACTGGCTGAGCCCCTTGATCTGGTAAGGAATCAGGCTAAGAGTCTCGATCCCGCCGATAAAGAAGCAGATGGCCACCGAGAGCCCGGTGATGGCGAGGTTGTAGTAGACCTTGCGGACCGGGTTGAAGAAGGCCCAGCCGTACGCCAGGTTCATGAACAGCCCATCGGTGGTGTCCATCAGCGTCATCCCGGCGGTGAACAGGATCGGCAGGCAGGCGATCGCGTACCAGGGAATGTGCGCCGACGCCAGCAGCGCGGTGGTGGCCAGCAGGGCCACCTCGGTCGCGGTGTCGAAGCCAAGCCCGAACAGCACCCCGACGGGGTACAGCTGCCACTCGGAGTTGATGGCCCTCATCCAGCGGCCGAAGAACCGGTAGAAGAACCCGCGGTTCGCCAGCTGGCGCTCCAGCTCCGCCTCGTCGTACTGGCCGCGGCGCATGGACCGGAAGACCCGGAGGATCCCGGCCAGGATGACCAGGTTCAGCAGGCCGATGAGGAGCAGGAAGAACGCGGAGACCACCGTGCCGAAAAACCCGCCGAAACGCTCAAGCGGAGAGCCGCTGTCCGACACCGCGGAAAAGACCGTCTTCTCCGCCACCACGATGGCGATGCCCATCGCGACCACGACGCTGGAGTGGCCGAGGGAGAAGAAGAAGCCGAAGCCGAACGGGCGCGGCCGCCCGGTGCCCTGCCGTTCGCCCAGCACCTTGCGGGTGGTGTTGTCGATCGCGGAGATGTGGTCGGCGTCGAAGGCGTGCCGCAGGCCCAGCGTGTAGGCCAGGATGGATACCCCCACCCCCAGGCCCTTATAGTGGGACGGCACCACGAACACGAACAAGATGCACAACCCGAGCACGTGCAGCCCGGCGATCACGCCGTACATCGCCACGACCCGGCGACGTTCGGCCGGGGTCATCGCGGTGAACGACTGCCGGACCAGCCGGCTCATGCGCGCGGATCGCGGCGTCGTGACAGTGGACACGGTCCCCCTTGGTCGCAGGCGAACACCCGCTACTACGTGGCCACACGATAATTTAGATGCAAATTACTTGCAAGTACATGCTTGACGCAGGTAGCGCGGCCGCGCGACGCCGAGGGAGGCCCTCGCCGCGAATGGGCCCCCCGGGGAGCCTGGAGCCTGGGGAGCCCAGAAGGGACCCGATGGCACTTAGGTCCCCCAAGAAGGGGGCCGATGGCACGTCGACCCCCCTGGGCGCGGGCCGCGGATGCGGGGCTGGGCGGCCTTTGTCGCGAATATGCGTGTATCGCCGGACTTAGCCGTTACATTGACAGACGTAGCGACGCGGCTGGGCGTACGCCCGCCGCGGTGACGATGCGCAAGGAACACCGGCGTCACCTTGGGGGACAAAGTGACGGAGCAGCCACCGGCGCGGCCCGGCGACCCCAGGTCCGGGCCCGAGCTGGAGTTCCTGCGGCGCTGGCGCCCGCTGATCGACCGGGTCGGCGGGGACGGCGGCCAGGCGCGCGCCGCCAAGCACCTGAACTGGACCACCTCGACGGTGTCCCGCGACTACAAGGGCGACACGCTGCCGACCGACGAACGGCTGCACCAACTGTGCAGCGCCCTCCAGCTGTCCCCGAACGAGACGCTCGACCTGGCCCTGTCGCTGCGCCGGGCGCGCTCGGCCAGGCGGAACCGGGCCCGTGACCCCGGCACCCAGGTCATCGCGAACACGGAGACGACCGCTGCGCCCGACCGGGGCGGGCGGCGGGGCTGGGGCTGGGTGCGGGGCTGGGGCTGGGTGCGGGGGCGCCGCGGGCGGGTGGTCACGGGTGGGCTTGCCGTGGCCGTGGTGGGGGTGATCGCGGTGGCGTTCGGGCTGTCCGGGACGGGGGGGACCGGGAGGCCGCCGGCCGCCAAGTCCGCCAAGACCAAGACCGCGGCCGACCCGTCGCCGGCCGTGAAGGGGGCCTTCCCCGGGCTGGCTCTGGACGCCGTGCCGATACCGGTGACCTCACTATCCCGGGCCCTGGCCGCGGCGTTCGGTACGGGGCCGGCCGCCCGGGGCGCCACCGTCACCGGTTTCGTGTTCCGGAACCGCCAGGACACCAGCCTCTGCCTGACCGCGGTGAACACCGGGCCGACGGCGGGCCAGAACCGCGATCCGGTCCTCGTCTCGGGCTGCCGCCGCACCGCGAACCAGATCTGGATACCCGAGCAGTGGGAGACCAAGGGCTTCCGCTTCACCCACCTGGTCAACGACCAGTACCAGACGATGTGCCTGAACGCGAACAACCTCGGCGGAATGCAGAGCGGTCACATCGTCGAGCTCTGGGACTGCTACCCGGCGGGCAACGAGGCGTGGGACTTCGGCGACTGGCACCAGGCCGTCAGCGCGAGCGGTAAGTCCTATCCGCTGTTCGCCCGGTCCGGCCGGCTGTGCCTGGACGCGGACAAGTACGACCTCCGGGTGGGGACCCCGGTCCGCATCTGGACCCAGTACGCGGCGGCCAATCAGTTCTGGTCCTGACCCGCGCCACAGCAGGCCCCGCGATCCCATCCGTATCCCATGGCGATCCCACCCGCGTCCCACGACGCCGGTTAGCTGCGCAGCTCAGAGCGCTGGGACGAGATGGGATCACAGGATGAGCGGTACTCCCCGCCGCCCGGCTGGCAGCCTAACGGCTGTCCGTTCCGAGACTTCGAGCAGGGGAAAGCATGCTTCGCACCTTTCACCACCCAACGCAGGCGGCTCGGCCGCGAGCCAGCCGCGGCCGGCTCGCGGCCTGCCTGCTGGCGGCCACGATCAGCGGGGGCATCCTGGCCGCCAGCCCGCAGCAGGCCCACGCCGCAGCGGCCCCGGCCAATGCGGCCACGGCCAGCACAGTCACAGCCAGCACCGTCACAGCCAGCACAGGCGCGGCCAGCACAGGCGCGGCCAGCACAGTCACAGCCAGCACAGGCACAGCCAGCACAGGCGCGGGCGCTCCTGTGGTTGGCGTTCAGGACGGCTGGATTAACAGCTGCGACGCCGGCTCCGCACCGAGCTTGCCGCACCCCGGTTCGGCCGTCCCGGCCGACCAGAGCCCGTACTGGAGCAGGCTGGGGGTGACCACCGTCCGCTTCAGCCCGCCGTGGGACATCGCCGACCACAGCACCACCTCGCCAGCGGGCAAGGTGCTGACCGTGGAGCAGGCGTGCTTCGACTACTGGCTGCGCGACCTGGCCGCGCACGGCGTCACGCCGGAGATCGCGTTCAAGCCCGACTACAACTACCAGTCCGGCAACCGGATCATGATCCCGGACCTGAGCACGTACCAGGCCGCGATGACCGCCTTCACCGCGCAGTACAGCAATTGCCCGGGAACACCGGCCACCTGCGCGGACGGGCTCGCGCGGGTCAGCATCATCGCACCCTGGGGGGAACCAGAGTTCCGTGGGACGGCAAAGGCAGGAACGTTCCATAAATTGCCTCAGATCCTTTATATGCGCAGCGGCCGTGAGTTCGACGCCACCGACTGCCCGGCTCACGCCACCGACGCCAATTGCGGCCCGGCGCTGGCCGCGCAGATGTGGGTGACCGTCCAGCACCGCTGCCCGTCCTGCACCGTCATCGCCGGGGATTTCGGCAGCAACCAGGGCAAGGACCTCGCCTACCTGGACATTTACCACAAGTTCCTGCGCGACCTGCACGGCGGCCACACCGTCTACCGCCCGGCCGTGTGGGCCATCCACCCGTACACCGACGTCATCGCGTTCGAGCGTTCCGTTCAGCAGCACCGGCCGCTGCCCGCGCTGGGGGGCACGCTGGTCGGCAAGTTCGCCCGGCAGCTCCGGCGCGTCGGCTTCGGCAGCCACACGAGTATCTGGCTGGACGAGGTGAGCTCGTTCACGGTCGACTTCGGCGGTCGCCACTACAGCCGGGCCATCCAGGCGGCAGGCGCGCACGACCTGCTCACCTACCTGCCCCGGGCCGGCGGGGCCAGCGTGGCCGGTGAGCCCGTGGTGGCCCGGATCTACTACATGCGCTACGCCGGGGCACCGCACGACGCGCTCATCGTCGGCGGCACCCGCGAGCCCGTCTACTGGACCTTCGCCAACCGGCGGAAGTAAAGAGCAGGGGCGCCGGTGTCCACACGGGGGCGACACCGCGGCCCTGACCGCTGGCGGGCTGGCTTCCGAGCAAGGCCAGCCCGTCAGCTTGTGACGTCGGCCGAGGTGAAGCGGGCCCAGGCGACCGAGCAGAAAAGCACCGTGTACACCGCGAACGACAGCAGGCCGCGGAGCAGGGTGGAAGTATCGACGGGCAGCCGGAGCAGGGCGTCGAACGACAGCCACCAGTGGGTCGGCAGGTACGGGCCGGCCGCCGCCAGCTGTGGCACGTTGTCGACCACCTCGCTGGCCACCACCAGGATCATGATGGTGGCGATGGCGCCGATGGCGTGTTCGGTCATGGTGGAGATGGCCAGACCGATCGCACCGAGCGCGGCCATCGCGGCCGTCACGTACAAGGTGACGAACAGCAGCCTGAGCAGGCCGTCCGGCAGCGAGACCGTCGCCCCCGAGAGCAAGGTGACCGGCCCGACCGGGAACAGCGCGGCGCCCGCCACCAGGGCCACCGCCGACACGATGAACGTGGCGGACAACCCGAACGTCACGATCGCGCCGAACTTCACCGCGAGCAGCCGGGTGCGGCCGGCCGGCACCGTCAGCAGGTAGCGCAGTGTGCCGTAGCCGGCCTCCCCGGCCACCGAGTCGCCCGCCACCACCGCGACCACGACCGGCAGCACCAAGATGAGCAGGGTGCTTAGCGCGATGAAGCTGAGGAACACGCCGTTGCCGGCCAGCTGGTTGAAGAACGCGGCCCCGCTGCCACCACCACCACCACCACCGCCGCCACCCTGCGGATGAGGCGCCGCCAGCCGCAAGGCGATGCCGATGACGAGGGGAAAGATGGCCGCCACCGCGAGCAGCAGCAGGTTCCGCCTGCGCCGGAAGACCAGCCGCAGCTCGGAGCGGAAGAACCTAGACATCGAAGCCCTCACCGGTCAGGCCGACGAACAGGTCCTCCAGGCTGGGTGAGGTGACCGCGAACCCGCGGACCCCGACTCCGGCCTGGACGAGCTCGGCGCAGACGCGTTCCGGCACCGTGTCGCCGAGCACCGCCGACACCTCGGCCACGGCCCGATCCTGCGCCCCCGCAGCCCCCGCGGCCCCTGACGCCTCGGCCGCGGTGGTCTGCGGGCTGGGGAGACCGAGGCCGGTGAGCACCTTGACCGCTTCGGTGGGGTCGGCGGTCTGGACCGTGACCCGGACGGCTCCGGTCTGGCGCAGCTCGGGCAGGGAGCCCTGGAAGACCAGCCGCCCCGACCGCATCACCCCGACGTGCGTGCAGATCTGCTCCACCTCGGCGAGCAGGTGCGAAGACACGAACACGGTGGTGCCGTCGGCGGCGATCTGCCTGATCAGCATCCGCACCTCCCTGGTGCCCTGCGGGTCGAGCCCGTTGGTCGGCTCATCCAGGATGATCAGCTCACGCGGCTGGAGCAGGCCGGCCGCGATGGCCAGACGCTGCTTCATGCCGAGCGAATAGTGCCGGTACCGCTTCTTCGCCGCCGACAGCAGGCCCACCCGGTCAAGCGCGCCCTCGATCCTGGTCCGCGCCGTCCGCGGGTCGGCCCTTCGGTCCGCGGCATCGTACCTGGCCAGGTTGTCCAGGCCGGTCAGGAACGGGTAGAAGGCCGGTCCCTCGACCAGCGAGCCGACCCGGTGCAGCACCTGCGTCGCTCCGTCCGGCATGCTCACGCCGAGCAGCGCCGCGCTGCCTTCGGAGGGAAAGGCCAGGCCGAGCAGCATCCTGATGGTGGTCGTCTTGCCAGAGCCGTTCGGACCTAGAAAGCCGTATACCGAGCCGCCGGGCACGGCCAAGTCGACATGGTCAACGGCCAGCTGGCCGCCGCGGAACCGCTTGGTCAGCCCGCTGGTCGAGATCGCGGTCAACGGGTCAGCCTGGTCCTGGGTTACGGCGTCGCGGCGGCCTGGCTGGCCGCCTGGCTCGCGGCGGCGTACAGGACGCTGGGCTGGACCGCGCCGACGAACGTGCGGCCGCTGTCGGTCATCAGCACCGAGATCAGGCTGGTGCGCAGCAGCCGGCCGGTGCCCCAGGCGCCGTGCTCCACGGTGGCCGAGCCGAGCAGCGCGCCCAGCGCGGCGGCGCTCTCACCGGACGTGCCCTTCGCGGGGAGCGGGCCTTGCCCGGGGGTCAGCCCGGAGGAGGGCAGCTCGAGGACGGCTAGCCAGCCGGACCCGATGGTGGTGACGCCCGTCTCGGTGGGCTTGCTCTTCGGGGTGCTGTCCTGGCCGAGGTTCTCCTTGGTGACCTTGGCGCCGGCGGGCGGCGTGAAGCTGATGTCCGCGGGTGCGGGGGTGGCGAACGTGACGGAGGTGAACCCCACCGAGATCGCCGGGCTCGCCGCGCCGCGGGCGAACACCTGCACCCGCAACGGCACGCCGTTTGCTCCGTCGATGGCGATCCGGATCTGGCCGACCAGCGACCTGGAGTCCTTCGGCGCGAGCACGAGCTCGTAGGCGGCCTGCCCGGCCACCACGACGTTGCTGGTCACGCTCACCACGGTGGTCGGCCCGACCGCGGCGAGGGCCTGGCTGGCCGCTTGCTGCGGCGTCAGGGCCGGGACGGGCACCGGCTTGGGCTTGAGCTTGAGCTTGCCCTGGCCGGCCGGGATCGAGATCTCGGTGACCGAGTTGGTGGTGCTCTGCCACAGCCAGGCCGTGCTGCCGTTGCGGACCACGTCGCTCTCGCTCAGCGACGCTGGCAGCGCCAGCCGGTAGTGCTCAGGCCCCGCGTACCAGACCTGGATCGTGTGCGATCCGGTCAGCAGCGACATGATCGACGTCGGGCTGCCCGTGCCGGGCAGGCTCGGCAGGCCGAGCGACGCCGTTTCAAGCACCGAGCCGTAAAGCGCGGGCCCCTTGTCCTGCGCCGCCGCGACGAGCAGCTGAGCCGGCGTGCGAGACGGCAGCACCGGCGCGGCCTGCGCCACGGTGATCAACGAGCCTGCCATCACCGCGCCGGTAATGACGAGAGCGCCGGCCGGGACGGCCCAGCGGGTCCTGCGGGACAACTTCGGTACTCCAGACATGACACCTCACCTTGTGTGTTGAGGCTACCCGACAGCTGCCCGGGCGCCGAGCCGGGCCCGGGTCCCGGCGGTGTAACCGCTGCAACCGTTCCGCACCTTTCGGCGAACTGACTTGCCAGGGGGATCGCGAAGGCTGAGGCCATGACGATCATCGATCAAGCTCGCCCGGACGCAGCCGACGACCTTGCGACGCGAATTACCTCCCTCCGTGAGCCGGGCACGTTCGCGCCTTCCGACCCAGCTAGGGCCACCCCGCCGTCCGGAGGAAGGCGCAGGCAGTGGGGCAGCGACCGGCGTACCCGGGCATTGCCCGTGACTCCCAAGCCGGTCAGCGACAGCCGGGTCGCGATGGGACGGCTGGCCGTCATCGTCACGGTGGGCGCGTGGCTGGCTTACCTGGTCACATGGTTTCTCAGCGACTTCTTCCGGCCGGGGCACGAGGGCGCGGTCGCCCGGGCCGAGGGGATCCTGTACCTGCTGATCGTCACGCTGCTGACGGTCTCCGCGCTGGCGTACCTGCTGAGCCGCCTCGGCTTCTTCTATCGCACCCGCACGCATCACCGGGCGACTCGCGCCGCCCTTGATCAGTGTTTCGACTCGCGGCGGCCGACGCTGACCACCATCATCCCCTCCTATCAGGAGGAAGAGCGGGTGATCCGGAACACGCTGCTGTCGGCCGCCCTTCAGGAGTATCCGGACAAGAGCGTGGTGCTGCTGATCGATGACCCCTATTCGCCCGGGACGCGCAAGGCTCGGGAGCAGCTGGCGTCCGCGCGGGCGTTGCCCGGCAAGGTCGAGCGGCTGCTAGCCTCCCCGGCCGGCCGGTTCACCGCCGAGATGCAGGCGTTCGAGGCCGCTATGGAGCGCGGCGAGGAGCCAGGCCCCGGCTCGATGGCCGCCCTGGCCAGCGCCTATGGTGAGGCGGTCCGATGGCTTGAGGACCTGGCGGCCGGCCAGGACATCAACGACCATACGGACAGCTTCTTCGTCAACGAGATCGTCCTGCGGCTGGCGGAGTCGTTCCGTGCGGTCAACGTCGCGTTGGGCGAGTCGGCCGCCGAGGGCGTCGTGCTGCACCCGCAGATGTTCCGCCGGATGTACCGCAGGCTCGCCTGGACGTTCAGCGTCCGGATCTCGAGTTTCGAGCGCAAGCGCTACATGTCGCTGTCGCATGAGCCCAACAAGGCGATGAACCTCAACAGCTACATCGGGCTGATGGGCGGCACCTATCGCGAGACGCAGACGGTGGGCGGCACGGCGCTCATACCCGCCGAGCCAGGGACCGGCCTGCACATCCCGGACTCGGACTACGTGGTGACACTGGATGCGGACAGCGTGCTGCTGCCGGAGTACTGCCTGCGGCTGGTGCACCTGCTCGAGCAGAACGAGTACCAAGACATGGCCATCGCGCAGACGCCGTACAGCGCGTTCCCCGGCTCGGCGACCCGCCTGGAGCGGATGGCCGGCGCGACCACGGACCTCCAGCACATCGTGCACCAGGGCCTGACATACTACGACGCCACGTTCTGGGTGGGCGCGAACGCGGTGATCCGCAAGACGGCGCTTGACCAGATCGCCGAGACATCGTACATCGGCGACTGGGAGATCAAGCAGTACATCAAGGACCGCACGGTCATCGAGGACACCGAGTCCACCATCGACATGGGGATCGCTGGCTGGCGGCTGTTCAACTACCCCGAACGCCTCAGCTACAGCGCCACCCCGCCGGACTTCGGGTCGCTGTGCATCCAGCGTCGCCGCTGGGCCAACGGCGGCCTGCTCATCGTCGCCAAGCTGCGCCGCCAGTCGCGCGCCCGGAAGTCCCAGGGCAAGCGAACCCGGTTCGGCGAGCTGTTCCTGCGCTGGAACTACATGGCCTCCGTCTGCTGGAGCTCGGCCAGCCTGCTGCTCCTGCTCGCCTTCCCTTTCAGCGCCGCGCTGATCAGCCCGCTGCTCGGCCTCGTCGCCCTCCCTTACTTCATGGCCATGGCCAGCGACCTGCGGTATTGCGGCTACAAGCGGCTGGATGTGTGGCGCATCTACGGCTTCAACCTGGTGCTGCTCGGCGTCAACCTGGCCGGCACGCTGTCGTCCATCGTGCAGGGCATCACCGCGTCCAAGGCCCCGTTCGTGCGCACCCCCAAGGTCGGCGACCGCACCGTCGTGCCGCCGTTCCTGCTGGCCGCGCCGTACCTGCTGATCGGGCTGGCAGGTTACACGTTCTACTCCGCGTTCGCGCACGACCGGACGGAGAACATGTGCTACGCCGCGCTGAACGTCATCCTGGCCTGCTACGCGGTCACGGCGTTCATCGGACTGCGCAACTCGCTCATCGACATGTGGATCCACGGCACCTCGCTGCTTTACAAGTCCCCGGAGCGGCGGCCGCGGCCGCTAGCGCCTTGGCAGCGCCCGGTGGAACAGCCCCGGCCGGCCGACTGGCGAGTCGTGCTGCAGGCGGGCTACACCGAGCCGCAGTACCAGTCGGCCCGAGGCCGGTCGCTGGAGCCGATGCCGTTCGTGGCCGCACCGCCGGCCGCGGCACCGCAGGAAGGCTCGTCTAGGCGCAGGCTGTCTCTGGCGCGCGTACTCGTCGCCCTCGTCGTGATAGCGGGCGTCGGCTACGGCGGGTACCTCGGCGTCACGACGCGGCTGCTCACCCCGGTCACGGCCGTGAACCAGACCTGGTTCGCACCCTACGTCGACGTCACCCTCACGCCGACGTATCAGTTCCAGAGCACCACCGACGACCCGGCGCGGCAGAGCGTCCTCGGCTTCGTGGTCGCGGCCGGCAGCTCGGACTGCACCCCGAGCTGGGGCGGCGCCTACACGCTGGCCGCGGCCGACCAGGAGCTCGCGGTCGGCACCCGCATCGCCCAGCTACAGCGGGACGGGCAACGAGCCATCGTGTCGTTCGGCGGTCAGGCCAACACCAGCCTCGATGTCGCCTGCCCGACCGCCACCGCGCTGACGTCCGCCTACCAGTCTGTGCTCAGCGCCTACCATCTCACCACGATCGACCTGGACATCGAGGGGTCCGCGCTGAACAACGTCGCGGCGGCGGAGCGCCGCGCCCAGGCGATCGCCAGCCTGGAGCGGTCCAACCCCAGGCTCAAGGTGTGGCTGACCCTCCCGGTCGAGCCGTCCGGGCTGCAGGACAATGCCCTATCGGTGATCAGCTCGATGCTCCGCGATCGCGTTTCCCTGGCCGGCATCAACATCATGACGATGGATTTCACCTCGTCGCCGGGCCAGAAAGCCACCATGGCGCAATCGTCGCAGGACGCCCTGAACGCCACCTACGGGCAGCTCGCGACCGTGTTCCCGCAATATGGCATACACCTGCGCCCGGCTCAGATCTGGCAGCGGCTCGGTGCGACGGTGATGATCGGCCAGAACGATATCTCGGGCGAGAACTTCACCGTTAGCGACGCCCGTGCCCTGGTCAGCTTCGCGCACAGCCACCATCTCGGCCGGATCTCCATGTGGTCAATCAACCGGGACAACCAGTGCGGCTCGTCGTTCCCCGAGACCGGCCTGCTCTCCAACACGTGCAGTGGCACAGCGCAATCCGGCTTGCAGTTCGCCGCGATCTTCGGCCAGCTGCAGGGCAGCGCCGTGGTCTCGTCCAGCGCGGGCAACGTCCAGCCCGCCGTGGCGGACATCAACCCGGCGGACGCGCCGTACCCGCAGTGGTCGGCCAGCGCCGACTACCCGCTCGGCTACAAGGTCGTCGAGGACGGCGAGATATACCAGGCCAAGTGGTACAACACCGGCGACGACCCGGCGCAGGTGCAGGACGGGTGGCAGACGCCGTGGGAACTGATCGGCCCGGTGCTTCCCGGAGACCACGGGATGGACATCACCAGGCTGCCCGCGGGCACCGACCCGGCATGGTCGCTCAGCACCCAGTACAAGGCCGGCGATAAGGTGCTGTACCAGGGACTGCCGTATCAGGCCAAGTGGTCCGACCAGGGTGTCTCCCCGGCCACCCAGTCGACCGGTCCGTCGGGGTCACCGTGGAAGGCGCTGTACAGCATTCCCGGCGAGCCGAGCGGCGCGCCGGCCCTGGGCGCGGCCGACTGACGGTTGCTCAGGTAACCTGGCCGACCGGGCCGCCTGGCCCTTCACCCTTAGCCTTTTCCGGGCGCGCGGGCGTCGATGAAAGCAGTGAATTCCGCCAGCTGCCGGTCCACGTCCGAGGGAAGTTCCATCGGTCCTCCGCCTAGGCGCTGCTGACCGTCATGTGCGGGACGCGGTGCGGCTGGGAATGACGCCACGACACCGACATCAGGGCACCGCCCAGCGGGGAGTCGCCGACCTGCCAGCGTCCGCCGGTCGAGCGCACGATCGAATCGCCGATGGCCAGTCCGAGCCCCGCTCCGGTCCCTGTGCCGGTCTCGGTGGCGCGGTGGAACCGGTCGAACAGGCGCGGCCGTTCGGCCTCGGGAATGCCGGGACCGCTGTCCTCCACGACGAGGCTGACCCGGCTGCCCTGAGCCCCGACCCCGATCCGGACCTGCCCGTCCGGGCCCGCGTACCGGCAGGCGTTGTCCACCAGAACGCCGGCCAGCCGGTCGATCCACTCCGGCGGGGCGCTGATCAGCGCCGCCTCGGCGGTGATGTCCGTGGTGATGGCGGGGCCGACCGAGCGGAACCGATCCGCGCAGGCCTGCGCCAGCGTGGCCAGGTCAACCGGCTCGTTGCCGGGCGGCGGCGGGTCGGAGTCGAACCTGGCCAGCCACAGCATGTCCTCGACCAGCTGCCGCAGCCGCTGGCTCTCGCCGTGGATGCGGGTCAGCGCGTCACGATACTCGGCCGCCTCCCGCGGGCTGGACAGGGCCAGATCGGCTTCGGCCCGGATCACGCTGAGCGGGGTCCGCAGCTCGTGCGAGGCGTCGGCGGTGAACTCAAGCTGGCGGCGCCTGGACTGCTCGACCGGAGCCAGCGACCGCAAGCCCACCACCAGAGAACCACCGAACATGGCCAGCAGCAGGAACGGCCCGGCGACGATCTCGCCGGTCAGCAGCAGCCGCTGGGTGTGCGCCTCGCCGACCAGGCTCTGGCCGGCCATCAGCCAGCCGTCACCGGCCCGCGTCATTTTAAGCCGGAACGCTCCGGTCGAGCCGAGCACCGCCGTCTTCGCGAACCCCTCCCGCAGCGTGTCCCCGGCCAGCACGGTGGCCGGAAGCGCGGGCGCGTTCGGGCTGTGCCCGGTGATCGCGCCGCCGTCGTTCACCGACCACAGGAAGACCGGGGCGGAGTCGCCGTCGACATCGTCGTCCTCCGACGCCGGGGAAAGCCCCACCCGGGCCACCCGGGCGCTGAGCGCGTCCGGATCGCGCCGGGCGATGGCCAGGCGCGCGGCCAGCCGTTCGTCGTTCTGATTGGTCAGGTGGCCGGATACCACGACGTTCAGCACGATCACGCAGATGATGTAGCAGACGGCGACGACCGCCGTGGCCGTGGCGGCGACCCGGACCGCCGGGCTGACCCTCATACCGGGGTGATCCGGTAACCGATGCCGCGCACCGTCTCGATCCGGACCCCGGCCCCGGCGAGCTTGGAGCGCAGCCGGGCCAGGTGGACGTCGATCGTGTTCGAGCCGAAGGCGTCGGCCTCGTTGTCCCAGACATGCTGGGCGATGGAGCGGCGATCCGCGACACCAGGCGAGCGCCGCATCAAGATCTCCAGGATGCCGAGCTCGGTCACGGTCAGGGCCGGCCGCTGGCCGCATACCCGCACCTCGCGCAGGGCCGGGTCGAACTCGACCTCGCCGAGCACCATCCGGGGCGACTGGCTGACCGGGGGCCTGCGCTGCAGGGCCCTGATCCGGGCCAGCAACTCACCGAAATCGAACGGCTTGACCAGGTAGTCATCCGCGCCCGCGTCCAGCCCGGCGATCCGGTCCGCCGGGGTGTCCCTGGCGGTCAGCATCAGCACCGGCGTCGCCGTCCCGCCCCGGCGCAGTTTCTGCACCAGGTCCAGACCGGACAACTTGGGCATCCGCCAGTCGAGCACCGCCACCTCGTACTGGTAGAACCGCAGGTAGCTCGCTGCCGTCTCGCCGTCGGCCACGAGGTCCACGACGTAGCCCTGCTCCCGCAACCCGCGGGTCAGGACCTCGCCGAGCCGCTCGTCATCCTCCGCTACCAGGATTCTCACAGCACCAGAATCTACCTGGCCGTCAGCGTGAAACACGACGCCAGGCGGGACGGGGGACGAGACGGAGGGCGACCGCCATCCCGGCCAGCGGGGCAGGTACCCACACGGACGGCTTGCGGCCGCGTAGCGCGGCAGCGGTGGCCGCGCCGACCTTCGCCGGGGTGGTGGCCAGCGGGGCGGGCGGCATACCCGCCGTCATCCGGCCGATGACGAACCCGGGCCGGACCAGAAGCAGCCGGACCCCGCTGCCGTGCAGCGAATCGGCGAGGCCCCGGGCGAAGGCATCCAGGCCGGTCTTGGCCGCCCCGTAGACGAAATTGGCCTTGCGCGGCCGGACCGCCGCCACCGAGGACAGCACCACGATGGTGCCGCGGCCCTGGGCGCGCATCCGGGCCGCGATCGCCAGCAGCGTGGTCACGTGCCCGGTGAAGTTGGCGTCGATCATCTCCGCGGCCCGCCGGACGTCGGCCTCGACCTCCGGCTGGCCGATCAGCACGCCGGCCGCCGATATGACCAGGTCCAGCGGGCCCTCGTCGAAGATGGCATCGACGAAGGCCTGATGGCTGCCGGTATCGGCCGCGTCGTAGCCGACCGTCCGCACCTGGGCGGTCCGCACCTGGCCGGACAGCTCCTTGCCCGCGGCGGCGAGCCGCTGGGAATCCCGGCCGGCCAGGATCACCTCGGCGTCGGGTTCCAGAGCGGCCAGGATGGCCAGGCCTATCTCACTCGTCCCGCCGAGCAGGAGAATGCGGTGGGTGAGCCCAGGTTCGTTCGGGAAAAAAATCATATGTCTACCCGTCTGCGGCGGCGGAATATGTGGTCACAGGCCTGCTGAGAATAGCGCCAGCCAGGCCAGCTCGCAGGTCAGCATCAAGGCGTCCCTGGTCAGCAGGTCCTCTACCGCAGCGGACGAACGGCGGCCGGTCAGCACGGCGAACCGGACCAGGGCCGCGGCCAGCGGCAGGGCGCTGAGCAGGTGCCAAGTCCTGGCCTCCGGGCGCTCGCCGGCCGCCCAGGCCAGGTAGGCGGCGATCATCAGGGCGGCCACCACGAACTGGCTCACCCGCAGCGCCTCCGGCCGGTACCAGCGCATCACCGGCCGGTGCTTGATGGCCTCGAGCACCGAACCGGACAGCTCGGTGTAGCGCTTGGCGATCGCCACGCCGAACGCGCCCAGGCTGCACACCAGCAAGAACCAGCCGGACGGCGGCACGTGGGTGGCGGCGGCCCCGCCGAGCACCCGGAGCAGGAAACCGGAGGCCACGAAGATCAGCTCGACCACCGGGATGTGCTTGAGCACCCAGGAGTACAAGAACGACAGGGCCAGGTAGCCGCCGACCGCCGCCACAAGCAGCGGCTCGCGGATCAGCAGCCCGGCGCTCAGCCCGATCACGGCGCACACCACGCCCAGCGCGATCGCGTGCGACTTCGGCAGGTCACCGGCCGCCACCGGGCGGAACCGCTTACGCGGATGGCTGCGGTCACGCTCGGCGTCGGCGACGTCGTTGACGAAGTACACCGCCATCGAGGCGTAGCCGAAGGCGAACGCGGCCACCAGGGCGTAGAGCAGCCCGTTCGGCCGTCCGAGCGTGGCGCCGGCCAGCGGCGCGGCGAAGACGAGCAGGTTCTTCGGCCATTGCCTGGGCCGGGCGGTGCGGACCACCGCGACCGCCCAGCGTCCCCGGCGGACAGACCGGGCCGGTGCCACCTCCTCGGTGGCGTCCGCCTGGGCCGTCACCGGGAGTAAACCGCCGTGAAGTCCCGGCTGTACACCGAGTAGTACCGGTACGGAGTCTGCTGCTGGGTGGGCAGCAGGTTCGCCGGCGTCGGGTCGGTGGGATGGCCGTCGGCGTGGTAGTACTCGAACGACATCCAGAACGGGTTGATGTCCAGCTGCATGCCCTCGACCGCGCCGGCCCGCTGCAGCAGGCCCGCGAGCGACTGCACGTCGAGCGCCGGGCCGTAGACGAAGACGAGCCTGCCGTCCTTGGTGATGCCAAGCCCGGAGCGCCAGACGTAGTACCCGCCGCCGAGGGTGGCGCCCCAGCTGCCGAGCACGTTCTGGTTCACGGTCGCCGGGACCTTGCCGCCCTCGACGATGAGCTTGAGATTCTGCCGGACGCCGACGACGTACTTCGTCATCCGCACGCCCTGCCCCCAGGCGCCGATCTTGACGTCGCCGTTCTTGTAATAGACCACAGAAGCCGCCCCGTTCACCAGGGTGCCGTGGGTGATGCCGTTGAGGTAGAAGCCGCCACCGGCCGCGTTCAGTTTGAAGCCGCCGTTGAAGGTGGCCATCAGCCCAGTACGTGCGCCCGCCGGGATGTCAGGCAGCGACTTCCAGTTGCCCGCGCCTGGATCCTCGGCGCCCGGGTGCAGCTGGAAGGTGAGCAGCCGCTGATCCATCGAGACGATGCCGGCCACGTACGAGGTATGCACTTTGTCCGGGCGCAGGAAGGTGCCGAACATGGCGGGCTGGCCCTTGACCGTTTCCAGCACCCGCCACACGCCCTCGCCCGGCAGCGGCGCGCCGACCGGCGAGCTGAGCTGCTTGGGGATGATGGGCTGGAACCCGTGCCGCTTGACCTTGATCTTGGTCGTGGACCCTCCCGGCGCGGCCAGGGAGAAGCCGGGCTTGCCGCCCACCTGGGGCGGGGAGTAGGAAATCCACTCGCCGAAGGTCACGACCGGGCCCAGATAGTGATCCCTGGCCCATTCGGCCAGTTTGGAGGACATGGAACCGCCGTTGGGCGCGGCCAGCGCCTGGCCGACGGAGAAGGTGCACCAGCACAGCAGCACCGCGAACAGGGCCAGGATGACCCGGACCGTGGGGCGCCTCAGCAGCCTGCGGAACCGCCCGCGGGAACGGCTGGCCTTGTTGCGGAACAAGCCCCGGCGGCGCGGGGGTCCCTGGGGACCCGGCGAACCCTGCGGGTATTGCGGGCCCTGCGGGTATTGCGGGCCTTGCTGGTATTGGGGGGCCTGCTGGTATTGGGAACCTTGCTGGTATCGCGGGGCCTGCGGGTACTGGGAGGCTTGCGGGTGCTGGGAGGCCCACGGGTCTACGGGGCCGCTCGACGTCCTGAAGTCACCATCGGAGGGGTAGGGGTCGCCGCGGCGGGGGTCTGACGCGAAGGGGTTCGGCTCCTGCGGTCCGTAGCCGGGGGTACCTGGCGGTCCGTAGCCGACGGCACCTGGCGGTCCGTAGGGCTGCGGCGCAGTCGGTCCCCACGATGCTGGCCCCTGCGGCTGTGCTAGGGGTTGCGGCTGGGGTTGGGGCTGGCCCCAGGTCTGCTGACCGGCCGCGTCCCGGGAGTCGGGGCCGGGCGACGAGGCAGGGTGCCGGCCAGCGCGACGAGATGCCGGTCGTTGCACTCACTACCTCCTCGATGAGCTACGAAGTCCTCGCAGCTGGTCTACCGGTTCAACATGAAGGAATCGTTACGCGACGACGTTGCCCCGGACAAGGGAAAATATCCGTACTGAGGTGTTTGATGAGATTACCTCCTCGGGCCGGCCGGGCTTGGCTTCACCGCGCATATGGCCGCAAACCGGGCCCGGCAAGGCAGCTAAAACCGCGACCGGACCGCACCCTACCCAAGCCGTTCCGGGAACTTACCAACGGCCCCAGGGCAGCAGGGCGGTCACGGCGACCGCGGCGAAGAGCAGCGTCAGGTAGGCAATGGACAGATGGAACAGCCGCATCGGGGCCGGCGAAGGGCCGCTGGCGGCGTCCGGGCCGGCTAGGGCCGGCGGCGCGTCCGGGGACCCGGCAGACCCGGCGACTTGGTGGGCCGCCGGGGCCTTGGTCACCCGGGCGTAGAGCCGGTGCGCCTCGGCCAGGAACCACACGCCAAGGGCGGCCGCGAACAAGCCGTAGACCCAGCCGGCGTACGGGGTCAGGGCCAGGGTGGCCGCCACCATCGCGTAGGAGTACCAGAGGATCTTCTTGACCACCGCGGCGGGCGAGGCCACCACGGGCAGCATCGGCACGTTGGCCGCGGCGTAGTCCTTGCGGAACTTCATGGCCAGCGCCCAGAAATGCGGCGGCGTCCACAAGAAGATGACCGCGAAAAGCACGATGGCGGGCACGCTGACCGTACCGGTCACCGCCGCCCAGCCGACCAGCACGGGGAAGCAGCCGGCCGCGCCGCCGATCACGATGTTAGCCGGGCTGCGGCGCTTGAGCAGCAGCGTGTACACGAAGACGTAGAACAAGATCGCGGTGTCGGCGAGCGAGGCGGCCAGCCAGTTGGCCATCAGGCCAAGCAGCAAGGTGGCCCCGGCGCCGAGCGTGATGCCCCAGGCCAGGGCCTCCCATGGCTTGATCGTGCCGTGGCCGTTGACCACCAGCGGGCGGCGCGAGGTCCGCTTCATCAGCGCGTCGATGTCGCGGTCGATGTAGCAGTTGATCGTGTTGGCGCTGCCCGCGGCCAGCGTGCCGCCGATCAGCGTGACCAGGATCAGCCCGATCGACGGCAGGCCACGTGCGGCGAGCAGCATGGTCGGGACCGTGGTCACCAGGAGCAGTTCGATGATGCGCGGCTTGGTCAGCGCGACCAGCGCGGCACCGATAACGCGCGGTGAGCGCTTCGGCGAGAAGCTTCCTGGCGCGGCGCCCCGGGCGGATACTGGCGCAGCTACGGGCAGAGCGCTAGGCACCCGCGTCACTCGTGCCTTCCGCCTCGTCCGCTCCGGCCTCGTGCACTGCAGCCTCGTTCGCAGCTGCTGCCTCGTCCGCTGCTCCTGCCTCGTCGGCCGGGTGGACGAAGTCGGTCTCGGGCAAGATGTCGGGATCTTGCAGCGTCTCCGACGCACCCGGCGGCTGCAGGCCGGGCACGCCGGTCTCCGCCTCGGCCACGATGGCGGCGGCGCTGGCGGGCATCGCGCCTCGCAGCCGGATCATCCCGCCCTGGCCCGGTTCGCGGGTCCCGGTGGAGACCTGATGAGCAGGCGACAGGTACCTCATCCGTGGCACGCTGTGCGGCCGCTTGAAGAAGAAGAAAAGCACGACCGCGATGAGAATGAAGGCCCCATAGGGCAGCGCGAACGTCTCGATCGACCCGCCCAGGTACCTGGTCGGGCCATCAGCGAGAACCAGCTCAGTCACGCAAACCTCCAGCCGTGCAGGACATCCGTCTTAACGTACGTAAAAAAGCACCCAGAAGATGAGCGCGACCACCGCCAGGTAGTTCCAGACGACGGTGAACGAGCTGAGCGACGCCTGGAACCGCTGGACGTTGAACGCCTCACTGTAGGTCGGCGGCTGCTCGACAAACGAGATCGCCGGGATCGAGCGCGCACGCATGAACAATATCTCCAGCCATATCATCGCGCAGAGCCAGACCGCCAACGCCACCGGGTAGAAGGCGACGAACACGCTGGCGAAGCCCGACTGGCCCGGCTGGAACGGCAGCGTGAGCAGCTCGACGATCTGCAGCGACACCGCGACCAGGCCGAGGACAAGCGCCGCCAGCGCCGCCCGCGTCCATGGCTTGGACTTCCCTGCCTTGATCTGCTGCAGCCCGGCGGTCTGCACGATCGCGCTCGCCGCGATCAGCCCGGTGATCAGCGCTCCGTAGTACATGTGCGGGGGCGTGGTGGAGCTGGGCAGCCACATCTGGTGCGAGTTGGCCGACTGCAGGTAGAAGTACGCGAACGCGAACGCGCCGAACAGGAACGACAGCCCGCCGATGGCGAGCCGGGCGCCCGTCCAGGCCGCGTTGAGCGCGGCCTCATGGTAGAACGCCTGCTCCTCGACGGCCCTGGTGACCGCCTCCTCCGGGCTGCCGGCGGCGGCTAGCTCAGCCACTTCTCAGGCCTCCGTTCCTGCGAGGGCGCCGCTGATGACGCCGGCGGGCGGGTTCAGGTCAGCTACCGGCAGCGCGTTGGGGTCGCCGTACTCGTACGGGCCGGACAGGACCACCGGGATGTGGGCGAAGTTGTTCGGCGGCGGCGGCGAAGAGACCTGCCATTCCAGGCCGCGGGCCCGCCACGGGTTGCCTATCTCGCGTTCCCGCCAGAACAGCGTCGACATGACGAAGTTGAACAGGAAGATCAGCATCGACGCGCCGAGCAGGAACGCGGAGATCGACACCCAGTCGTTCAGCGTCTCCAGGTTCCTGGCGTATTCGTACACGCGCCGCGGCTGGCCGAGCTCACCGGCCGCGAACAGCGGCAGGAAGGTGGAGTTGAAGAAGATGAACATGGTCCAGAAGTGGATCTTGCCGAGCCGCTCGTTCAGCCTGATCCCCATCATCTTGGGCAGCCAGTAGTAGATGCCGCCGAAGAAGGCGAAGATCAGCCCGCCCATGATCGTGTAGTGGAAGTGCGCCATGACGAAGAACGAACCGTGGCTCGTCGTGTCCGCGGGCACGTCGGACAGGAACACCCCGGAGATCCCGCCGAACAGGAAGTTGATGTACAGGGCCATGGCGAACAGCATCGGCACCGTCAGCCGGATCTTCGCCTTCCAGAACGTGCCCATCGCGACCAGGTAGATGAAGCCGGTCGGGATGGAGATCAGCTCGGTGGTCAGCATGAACAGCGGCCGCATGTCCGGGTCCATGCCGGAGTCGAACAGGTGGTGCTGCCAGACGAAGAAGGACAAGATCGCCACCCCGAGCATCCCGGCCGCGGCGATCTTGTAGCCGAACAGCGGCTTGCGGCAGAACACCGGGATGATCTCAGAGACGATGCCGAACCCGGGCAGCGCCAGGATGTACACCTCCGGATGGCCGAAGAACCAGAACAGGTCCTCGTACAGGTAGCTGCTGCCGCCCAGCTGGTTGACGAACAGGGCGGTCTGCGCGGTCCGGTCGGTGATGATCATGTACATCCCGCCGACCAGCACCGGCGCGGCCAGCACCAGCAGGAACCCGGTCGTGAGCATGGCCCAGACGAACATCGGCAGCCGGCTCCACCGCATCCCGGGGGCGCGGTAGCAGATGATCGTGACCACCAGGTTGAACGCGGCCAGGATGGCCGAGACGCCCATCAGGCCGAACGCGATCGCGTAGCCGTCCATGCCCGAGCCGGCCTGGATGGACAGCGGCGCGTAGCCGGTCCAGCCGGTCGGGAAACCGCCCATCAGCACGCTGGACAGCAAGATGACGAACGCGCAGGGCGTCAGCCAGAACGACAGCGCCTCGACCCGCGGGTACGCCACCCGCTTGGAGCCGATCATCAGCGGGACCAGATAGTTCCCCAGCGGTCCCATGACGACCGACGTCATCATCATCATCATCATCGTGCCGTGCTCGCCGACCACCTGGAGGTAGGCGCTCGGGGAGAGCAGGTGATAGTTCGGTGACAGCAGCTCCGCCCTGATGGCCATCGCGAACAGGCCGCCGGTCAGGAAGTAGCCGATCATCGCGAACAGGTACTGGATGCCGACGACCTTGTGGTCAAGGGAGTACCTGAAGTACTTGGCCAGGTCATCGCCGACATGCCCCTCGCCGGCGCCGACCACAGGCTTGCCGAGCATCTGCCGGAACGTGTCGTTGAACACGCCAAGCCCGGCCAGCCAGCCGACGATGCCGAACAGGTAACCCATCACGATCGGCATGTCGTTGTCGTCCGAGGTGCCGATCTGCTGCAGGCCGCTGGAGATCATGTTGCCGACCAGGTGCCCGATGAGGTACCCGATGATCGCGCCGAGCAGCGCGGTGTGCACCGCCGGGCGCAACCACCAGGGTCGTGCCGCCGGCGCGGCGCCAGGCTCACGTCCGCCCGGCTGCTGCGCGCTTTCCGGCTGGATTTCGATGGCCATCTGCGTTTACCTCGTTACCTTCCGCCGGATCATGGCTGCTCAGGATCGTTCGGGCTGTAGTAGCCTCCGCCGGCGCCGGTCAGGCCCAGCTGGCCGAGAACCTTGCCGAGAGTGGGAACGACGGTGGGGTCGTAGGTCAGGGAGTAGGGCGGCAGTTCCTTGGTCAGCGACGCCAGCTGCGTCTCGGTCTGCTGCGCCCAGCTCTGGAAGGCCGGCGCCGAGACGACCGTGCCGTTGTTGAACATGTCGCCGTGCCACAGGCCGCAGAGCTCGGCGCAGCGGACCACGAACGAGCCGGTGTGCTTCGGCGTGGTGAAGGCGACGTTGTTGACGCCCGGGTTGGCGTCGGCCTTCACGCCGAGCTGGTAGGGCCAGAAGCTGTGGATCACGTCCAGTGAGGTGACGTTGAACTGGATCGGCTCGTTCACCGGCAGCTCGAGCTGCGTGGTCTCGAACCCGCCGAACTGCGGGTACCGGTAGGTCCACGCCCACTGCTGGCCGATGACCTGCACCTGCAAGATGGTCGAGGAGTTCGGCTTCCAGATCGGCTGCGGGCCTTCCCCCGCGCCCGCGCCCTGCACGGTCCACAGCTCGACGGTGCCGAAGACGGCCAGCCCGAGCACGATCGTGGTGGTCACCGCGATCCAGGTCAGCTGGATCTTGGCGTTGCCGTGGATCGGCGGCCCGTCGGTCTCGTCGCCGTCCTTGGCCCGCCAGAAGGTCAGCGCGTAGCCGAAGTAGATGAACACGCCGAGCACCACGGGCGTCGCGATCGTGCCGAGCAGCTGATTGTCGAACTGCTGGTTGGCGGCCGAGGTCGACATGGCGCCCGGCGGCATGTGCGGCCCCCAGACGATGTACACGAGCGGGCAGCAGATGGCGCTGGCCACCAGCCACATGATCAGCAGCCGCAGCCCGTGCCGCGGTTCGGTGGCGGCCGGGGTCGACGCTGGCATGGCTGATGCGTCGGTGGCCATCAGGCTTGCACCTCCATCTGCCCGCTCATGTAACCGGGCGTCGCCATCGGGCCGCCGTTTCCGTCCACGTAACCCAGGCCGCACGGGACGATGCATTGCCAGCGGAACGTCCCGCCCTTGGCCGGGGTCATGAAGCTGAAGGTGACCACCTGATGCGGACCGCTCGTGCAGGGTGAGTTGCCGCACAGGTTGCTGTTTTCATTCACCGTGGTCGGTGAGGCGATCGGCACGTTGATGCCCAGGCCGGCCATCGTGAACGTGTGCTGGACGTTGCATCCCGCCCACGAGTCCAGATTGGACGTCGGCTTGCCGTTCACGTACTCCACGCCGCCGATGGTGCCGGTGACCTGGTTCCAGACCGGATTGCGCAGGGGGGTGCAGCCGTCGTAGCCCTCGATGGTCATGTTCACCTTGGTGGCCGGGGGCACCTCGAAGTAGGTGGTGTGCACCCACTGCTTGGTCCGCGGGTCCTGGATGAAGTACGAGACCCAGTCGGGCTTGTTCGTCACCGTGTTCTGCGCGTCAGTTTGCAGCACCACGTTGACCTGGCCACCGCTGGCATACGGCGTGTAGTCCTCGACGGGCGGGCTGGAGCCGATGAAATGGATCGCGACGAAGGCTACGCCCGCGACCACCGCGACGAACGCGATCAGCAGCGTCGTCACCCGGGCCGGCAGTGACACCGGTTACCACCTCGTTTCTTCGCGACACGCGATGCGCACGGTTGCAGCCACCACCCGGCCTGGCCCGCCGACCGGGCCGACGGGCAAGTTCGAGGCAAAAATCTGCAGGCACGATGCCGAGTTACGCCCTGATGGTGACGGCGGAAGGAATCGGGACGCAACAGCGCGAGCCATGAATGACAAAATTGTCATCTACCCGGCTGCGCGCTGCGGGCGCCTCGATCAGTCACTGTCCTGGATACATCTTTACTCTCAGTAGTTAGGCGGGAAATTCGCTACCGTCGGCGTCCCGGACCCGCGAAGATGGACATCTCCGCACTTCAGGAGGGCACGGCCGTTCGGCAGCTTCGATCTGACCACCCTGTGCAATCGTTTGTGACATATGGGCTGTATTTGGGATACAGAGCTGTAACAGATGTGGTGGATCCCAGCGCTGGCTCTTGACCGGCAAGTCTCCAGAGGAGAACCATCGGCACAGGGCACACGCAGGTGACTGAGGACTAAGTCCCATGGCTACGGTGCGCATCATGCCTGATGGCATGGCCTGGCACCGCGCGGGAACGGCTACGACGCAAAGTGGCGAAGAGGCGATGACTTCGCAGCAAGTGGCTGAGGCCACATTTCACCAGCCAGCGGATGTCGGTGGGTCGGTTGCCGCCAGGATTCTCGTGGCTGACGATGAGCCGGGGATCCGGGCCTTTATCGGCCGCGCGCTGGGCGCAGCGGGCTACACGGCCGACTTCGCCGCGACCGGAGCGGAGGCACTCCGGCAGGCGCTCAGCCACGCCTACGACCTCGTGATCCTGGACCTGGTCATGCCGGACATGGCCGGCCAGGTGGTCCTCGAACGCATCCTGGCGGCCCACCCCGAGCAGGCGGTACTTGTGCTTTCCTGCCTGGCCGACGTCGCCTCCAAGGTGGACTGCCTGGAGCGCGGAGCCCAGGATTACCTGACCAAACCGTTCTCGCTGGCCGAGCTGCTGGCCAGAGTCAGGGTCAGGGTGCGGGGCGGGGAAAACGGCCACGCCCGGGGGGCGGAACACGGATACGACCGGGCCGGGGAAATCGTCAGGGCCGGGCGCCTCACCCTGGACGTCGGGCGGCTGGTCGCCGATATCGGGGCTGGCGCCGTCCCGCTGACCAGGCTGGAGTTCTTGCTGCTGCGGGAGCTGGCCGAACACGCCGGCCAGTCGGTCCCGAAGGGGCAGCTGCTGGCGACGGTATGGGGCTACGACTTCGATCCGGGTTCGAACGTCGTCGACGTGTGCGTGCGGCGGTTGCGATCCAAGCTCGGCTTCGGCCTGATCAAGACGGTACGCGGCGAGGGCTACCAGCTTGCGGGTCAGTAACGGGCACGCCAGCCGGCTATGGCGGCTGGGCAGGTTCGCCATCAAGCTCAGCTGGCCGTTCCGGCCTGGCTGGCTCGACGCCGGGTGGGCGATCTTCTCCGCGATCAACCTGGCCGCCATGTTTGCCTTCGATGGCTGGGAAACCGTTCCCTTCCACTTCATCTGGATCAGCGTGACGCTGGTGTACGGCTTCCGCACCTGGGCCCCCAAGCCCACCCTGGTGGTGCTCGCCGTAGTCATGGCCGCGACCGGCGCGGGAATAGGCCTGGACGTGGTGCGCGGCGCCGAGCCGGTCGCCGAACTCACCGAGGTGCCGCTGATGGCGGCCATGTTCTTGGCCATGGTCTGGCATGCCCGGCGCAAGCTCGCCGCCGAGCAGGAGTCTGGACTGGTCAGCGAGGAGAACGCCCGGCTGCTCAGCACCCAGCGCAGGTTTCTCCAGGATGCCTCCCATCAGCTCCGCACGCCGATCACCATCGCGCTCGGGCACGCCGAGCTGCTCGCCCGCGGTCTCACCGGCCGGCAGGAGGGGCACGACATCCAGGTGATCCTGGGCGAGCTGAACCGGCTGCGGCGGATCTCCGAACGGCTGCTCGTCATCGCGGCCGCGGAAGATCCCGAGTTCCTGCATCCGGAGCGGGTCGCGCTTGACAACTTCACCATGGAGATCCTGCGCAAGTGGCGGCCCACCGCCGATCGCCGCTGGCAGCTCGGCAGGCTGGACAAGGCCACCGTGCAGGCGGACAAGGAGCGGCTCGGGCTGGCGATCGACGCGCTGCTCGAAAACGCGGTGCGGCACACCGGTGACCGCGACATCATCAAGCTGTCGGTGATCGCCTCCGGCCTCGGGCTCGGCGTCCGGATGATCGTCTCCGACGCCGGGCAGGGCATTCCCGGCGAGCAGCTGCGGCACATATTCGACCGGTTCCGCAGCGGCGACAGCGGCCATCCCCGGGGCACCGGGCTCGGGCTGGCGCTGGTCCGCGCGGTCGCGCGGGCCCATGGCGGAGAGGTTCTTGTCCGCAGCCGCCCCGGTCAGGGCAGCGAGTTCGAGCTGCTGCTGCCCGCCACGTCAGGACCGCCCGCGCTACCGCCGGCGGCACCGGCGGACGCCGACGATGGCACACTGGCCCGTGATCGCAATTCCAGGAACTCCCCGGCCGGCGCGGGATGACAAGGGCGAGCAGAGCACGGTGAAAGCCACGATGAAACAGGGCACGGTGAAACAGGGCACGGTCGAGCCGGGTGAGGAACAGCTCACCTGGCGGGGCGCGATCGGTGAAGTCTGGCGGTCCGCGTTCCGGCACAAACTGGCCGCCGCGCTAGTCGCGCTCTGCGTCGTCGGCTCGCTGGCCGGGATCGCCCTGGCCAACTCGAGCTCGGGCTCGGGTTCGGGCCGGGCGGCTGGGCCTGCACCGGCGGCAGCCGCCTTCAGCCTTCCGGTACTCGGCCATTCCGGGCAGCAGATCTCGCTCAGCGACTACCCGGGTCAGCCGGTCATCGTGAACTTCTTCGCGTCCTGGTGCGGTCCCTGCCAGCAGGAGACGCCGCTGCTGGCCACGTTCTACCGCACCAGCAAGGTGGCCCTCGTCGGGCTGGACGAGAACGATGTCCTGGGCAACGCGATGTCGTTCACCCGCGCCAAAGGCGTCACCTACCCGGTGGGGTGGGATCCGCACTTCACCGCCGCGAACGCCTACGGCGTCGTCGCGCTGCCGCAGACGTTCTTCCTTAATGCCAAGCACCACGTCGTCGACCGCATCTTCGGCGCGGTGACGCTCACCGACCTGCGCAAGGGCATCGCGCTCGCCACGAGGAGCTGACCAGTTGAGCACACCCACCACCGCGGACCCGCCACCGTACGTCCCGATCAGGCACAGCGGCTGGCCGGTCCGCCACACCCCGATGTGGGCCCTGCTCGCGCTGGTGCTGCTGGCCGGCGCGGCCGTGCTCGTCTCGCTGTCGCACAAGCCCTCGCACGCGCAGCAGGCCGCTGACTTCAACTCCTATATAAAGGACATGAACGCGGCCGTCGAATCCTGCGCCGGCGGGGTCACGGAATCACAACAGGCGCTAGATGCGGTCTCCTCCGGCGCACAGGCTAGCGGAAAGACCATCCTCGGCATGGTCAGCTACAACGCGGCGAACTGCTCGCCTGCCAACAACGAGTCGCTGGCCGATCTCACTCAGTACCAAGTCGTCGAATCACTGGCCCGCTTCAACCTGCAAAAATGCGCCGACGACTTCGTCACCTGGTCCTTCGACGCCGTGGCGGTGCAGACGGACATGGCCAGCGTGATCAGCGCGCGGAGCGCCTCCGCCCGCAGCACCGCCAACGCGACGCTGCAGCGCGACCTGCGCACCCTCAACGCGGAACGCGGAACGATCAACTCGATCCTGCGATCCGCCGAGCAGGCTCTATCCGATCACACGGCGCTACCCAGCCTGACCAGCTGACCTCGTTTCGGGCTGCGGGCTTGGGGATGCGGGCTTGGGCTTGGGGCTGCGGGCTTGGGCTTGGGGCTGCGGGCTTGCACAAGCAGGGAGGGACGGGCCGCCCCGCCGGGGCGTGGTCCCTGACGTCCCGTTAGTCACGCCAGTCCCGACTGCCATGCCAGAGGCCGTACCCCCGCGCTCTCAGCTGCCTTTCCGGGCAACCGCCTTTTCCGAGAGCAGGCTGGCGTGGGCCGGGCGGCGAGGCCCCGGTCTAGCGGGCCGGCGCCGATCCTTTTAGGACGCTCCGAAGATCCTGCGGACCGGCCTGGTCCGCTAGGCGGGGTGCTTGCGCGACCTGCTCACGGCGCCAGCCACACCGGTCAGGCCGTAGACCAGGCCGCCATGCCATAGACCGCTCAGCACAGGGTGGATGATCCCGCCACCGGTCACCACGGAAAGCACGAGTGCTATTGCGGCGCACGCGAGCGCGGGCATGACCGCGAAGCGCCATGGATTGCTCCTAGCCCAGCGGATGGCCCGGGTCGGCCGGGATCGCCATAGGGCACCGGCCGCGGCTACCACGCAGAACGCCACTGCACCCATGGCCACAGAACCACTCAGGGCACTCAGGCCCAGACCGCTGCCGATAAGGTGCAGCGCCAGGTCACCGGCCGCCACCACCCCTCCGGTTACGGTCGCCGCCGCCAACGGTGCGGCCGACATGGCCGCGCCGGAAACCGAGATCTCCTCGCGGCGGGACAGATCGCGATCACTTTGAGTCGGCGTGGACATCCGAATCCCTGCCCTTCAAACCTCTAGCACGATATTCACGTCATATCGTGTCTTGCCCGCAGAGTACCACGGCATTTTGGGCTGGTTCGCCTGCGGCGCGCCGGGCTGCTGACCTGCCGCGCCGACCCGGGGCGACACGCGAGCCGATGATTTCTGGCTGAACTTGGGGTTTGCCGCTTCAACAGGCTTGACCTGCCCCCAGGGCGGGAAATCTACAGACGAGGGTCGAACCCGGTCAAAGGCAGCAGAAGATGCACGAGGACGACAGCGCGAGCGGGGAGTTTGCGTCGGCTCCAGCCGGGCCTCCCGGTGACTCGCTCCCCCCCGGTGACTTGCTGACGACGGTCGGCACGCCGCGGAGGCGGCACCGGGCGTCGGTGCCGCAGTGGGCCCACGGGCTGCTGGTGTACCTGGTGGTGGCGGTACTGGCTGCGGCCGGCGGCGTCGGTACCACGCTCGCGGTCCGTCACTCCGGGTCGGCCTCCCCCGACACGACCTCGAGGCCGGACGACGCCGCGGCGAGCCGGTACGCGGCGCTGAACGACGAGACCGTCTACAACGAGGTGGAGCCGGGAGTCGTCGACGTCAATGCCAACCTGCAATATCTCGACGAAACGGCGGAGGGCACGGGCTTCGTGATCAACGCCGCCGCCGGGCTGGTGCTGACCAACAACCATGTCATCGACGGTGCCACCAGCGTGACAGTCACGCCGGTAGCGTCGGGCCACAGTTACCAGGCGAAGATCCTCGGCTACGACCGGTCCGACGACGTGGCCCTGCTCCAGCTACCGAACGCGACCGGGCTCAAGGCAGTTAAGATCGGCGACTCGTCGCACGTCACTGTCGGCACCCCTGTCCTGGCCATCGGAAACGAGGCCGGGCAGGGCGGCTCCCCGACAGTGGCGCCCGGCGTCATCAGCAACCTGGACCGGACGATCAAGGCCAGCGACGCGAGTTCAGGCCTGATCGAGACCCTGTTTGGCATGCTGCAGACCAACGCCGACATCCGGCCGGGTGACTCAGGCGGTCCGCTCGCCAACGCGGCGGGCCAAGTAATCGGCATTGACACGGCCGCCGGGGGCACCACCGTCTACTCGGGCTACGCGATCCCGATCGAGCAAGCCCTGTCGATCGCCAACCGGATCGCCGCCGGGCACGGGGGCCCGTCCATCCAGATCGGGCTGCCCGGCTTTCTCGGCGCGCTCGTACCAGACAGCGGCAACGCCGACCCGCGGCTGCAGGCGAGCCAGCAGCAACGGCAGACCGGCAGCGTGAGCAGCAATCACAGCAGTTGCATCACCGGGGCCGCGACCACGGTCCCGGCCAGCATCGCCCCGGCGCGGTCCGGCGCGCTGGTCGACGGGGTCCTGTGCGGCACTGCTGCGGCGGCGGCCGGCCTGTTCGCCGGAGACGTCATTACCTCGATCGGCGGCCGAGCCGTCGCCACGCCAGGATCCCTGACCGCCATCCTCAACCGGACCCAGCCGGGCCTGGCGGTCCCGCTGGCCTGGGTCAGCCCCGGGGGCGGCCTGCACACCGCCGTGGTGACGCTCGGTACTGGCCCGGCACAATAGCTCGATACAGCCTGGCCCGATTAGTCGCCAAAAGGGCGGCCGATAGTGGGAGCGCGGATTACCTCACGGGTCCTTGGGCAGCATAAGCAGCGAGGCGATGAGTTCCCGGCCGAGCCTGCGCAGTCGCTCATCACAGCAAATGTTCAGGTTACGCACAGGTTCAGGGAGCTAACTGGAGGGTGGCTCTCGCGGAAGATCCAGAGCCGGCACAACCCATCGGCACGTACTCTGGTGTGGTCGAGGGCGAGGAAGATGCGAGAGAACGACAGCGACAGCGGAGGCGGCTGGCAGCAGCCACCCGAGTACGTCAATCCGTGGGCACCACGTGACGAAAGCGACGCCGCGCGGGCCTCGGGACCGGCGGCGAACGCGGCTCCCCCGCCGGAAAACGACGTTCACGACACTATCGCCTTCGGCCGGCAAGCCGGCCAGGACAACGGCTACGGCCAGGGCGGCTACGGCCAGCCCAGCTACGCCAGCCCACCCAGCCCGCCCAGCCCGCCCGGGCCGGGTGATCAGCCCTGGTACGCGAGCCAGCCCGGCTACGGCGACCAGCCCGGGTCCGGGCAGGAGGGCTATGGTCCGGCCGGCGGATACGGCCCGGCGGCAGGCGGATACGGGGATGACGGCGGCTTCGGGTGGGGGATTCCTGGGCCGCCCCCGCCGCAGCGCAGACGCGGTCGGCATTTCGGCGTGTACGTGGCCGTGGCCGCGCTCGCGGCGAGCGTCGGCGCCGGGTTGACCGTCACGCTCGACAACAACCAGAGCTCGGCCGCGGCGTCCGGCGTCTCCTCCAACGAAGTGCCAGGGCCGCACAACAACGCGTCAGGCACCGGGTCCTCCTCCTCGGTGGCCAACTGGACGGCTGTGCAGAAGAAGGTAAAGCCGGGCCTGGTCGACATCACCTCGACGCTCAAGTACAACAGTGAGACGGCCGAGGGCACCGGCATGATCGTGTCGGCCAGCGGCCTGGTGCTGACCAACAATCACGTCATCGACCAGGCCACCAACGTGAGCGCCTCGCTCGTGGTCAATGCGGGCCGGAAGTACCGAGCCCGGGTGCTCGGCTACGACAACACCGACGACGTGGCCTTGCTCCAGCTCGTCGGCGCCTCCGGCCTGAGCCCGGTGAGCTTCGGTAACTCCGCGCAGGTCAGCCTGGGTACTCCGGTGCTGGCCCTCGGCAACGCCGAAGGCCGGGGCGGGGTGACGCCCGCACGCGGCATCATCAACGCGCTCGACCGCTCGATCCAGGCCAGCGACCAGGGATCGAACAGCACCGAGAACCTGAACCACATGCTGCAGACCAACGCCCAGATCCAGCAGGGCGATTCGGGTGGTGCGCTGGTCAACAACGCCGGCCAGGTCATCGGGATGATCACCGCCGCGAATACCTCGGCGTCCAGCCAGTACGGGCCGTCCGGCGGCACGCTCGGCTTCGCCATTCCGATCAACACGGCCCTGTCGATCGCCAGGCAGATCGCCGCAAGCAAGAGCAGCTCGACCGTCTACATCGGTCTGCCTGGCTTCCTCGGTGTGGAAGTCGCGGAGAGCAGCAGCTCGAACCCGCAGCAGCAGGCCGCTGACGAAGAGCAGACGGGCGGCGGTGGGCCAGGCGGCGGCCAGACGGGCTGCCAGAGCAATAACCAGGAGATCAGCGTGCCGACCACTATCGCGCCTGCGAACACGGGCGCGCTGATCCTCGGCGTGCTTTGCAACACCGTGGCCAGTTCGAAGGGCCTGGCCCCGGGCGACGTCATCACGTCGGTGAACGGCCGGGCCGTGAGCACGCCTGGCTCGCTGACCGGCATCACCGCCAAGTATCACGCCGGCCAGGTCGTCTCGGTCACCTGGGTCGGCGTGCGCGGGGTCAAGCACACCAGCTCGCTGAAGCTGGGCGCCGGCCCGGCAAGATAATGATGTGTTAGCCCGGGGGGGCGACCCCCCGGAGCCACCCGATCACGGGGGGGCTGCCCGCCCCCCCGTTCCCTCCTGGGGGCCCCTCAAAAGGGCCCTTTGAAGGCCCCCTTTGGGGGCCTAGGCGAGCCAAGCTCGCAGCCGGGACTCACATGCGGCGATGTTCTCCACCGGTACGTACTCGTCGGCGGTATGGGCGATCTCGGAGATGCCCGGGCCGTAGTTCACCGCCGGGATGCCGAGCGCGGCGAACCTGGCTACGTCGGTCCAGCCGAGCTTGGGCCGGGGCGTCCCGCCGACCGCGGCGACGAACGCGGCCGCGGCTGGATGCCCCAGCCCCGGCCGGGCCCCCTCGGCGACGTCGACCACCCGAACGTCCCAGCCGGAGAACAGCGACCGGACGAACTCCGCCGCCTGCTCCCCGTCGCGGTCCGGTGCGAACCGGTAGTTGACGGTGACCACGCATTCGTCCGGGACGACGTTCCCGGCGACCCCGCCGCGGATGGCGACGGCGTTCAGCCCCTCGTGGTAGCGCAGCCCGTCGACGTCCGGCTCCCGGGGCGTGTACCCGCGCAGCACGTCGAGGATGGCGCCGGCCTGATGGATGGCGTTGCGTCCCATCCAGGACCGCGCGGTGTGGGCTCGCTGCCCGGTCGCGGTGACCTCGGCCCGCAGCGTCCCCTGGCAGCCGCCCTCGATCTCCGCCGAACTCGGCTCCATCAGCACCGCGAAGTCACCCGCGAGCAGCTCGGGGTTATGCCGGCTCACCCGCAGCAGCCCGTTGCGTTCGGACGCGACCTCCTCGCAGTCGTAGAACACGTAGGTCACGTCCCTGGCCGGCTCAGGGACGCCGGCCGCCAGCCTGAGCTGCACCGCCACCCCGGATTTCATGTCGGTGGTGCCGCAGCCGTACAGCCGGGATCCCTCGGTCCGGGACGGCAGGTTGCCGGCTACCGGCACGGTGTCCAGGTGCCCGGCCAGCACCACCCGCTCGGCCCGGCCGAGCATGGTCCGCGCCACGATCGTGTGGCCGTCCCGGTGCACAGTCAGGTGCGGCCACGGCCGCAGCGCGGCTTCGATGGCGTCCGCGAGCGGTCCTTCTTCGCCGCTCACCGACGGGATGTTCACCAGGGCCGCGGTCAGCGCCGCGCCGTCAAGGTCGAGATTCAGCACCCGGCCAGCTTAGGCGGTCGGTATCGCCTTGGCCGCGGCCCGCAGCGCGGACACGATCACCGCCACCGACGGGCGGCGCACGCTCGCGGTCCTGGCCACGGCGTGCACGTCCCTGGCCAGGTCCAGGCCGTGCGGCAGGTCGCGCACGGCGACCCGGCGGCCGGCGGAGGTAACGGCCAGCCGGGGCAAGATGGCGATGCCGATGCCCCGCGCCACCAGGCTGACGATCGTGGACATGCCCTCGAACTCCGACAGCACCGGCGGCGTCACGCCCACCGCGGCGAGCAGCCGGTCGACGGCCTGCCGGGACGGCTCCCCGGACGGCGCGGCGAGCCAGGGCTCGTTCCGCAGCGCCCGCAGGTCGACCGCCTGTCCGGGATCGGCCGCCGGGTGGCTGCGCGGCACCACAAGCACCAGCTGATCCCTGATCAGGTGGTAGCAGGTCAAGATGGACCCGCCGGTCTCGATCTCCTCCGCCAGCTGGGCGCTCCAGTCATCCACGATGGCCACGTCCACCTCGCCGGACCGCACCTGGCGCAGCCCTTCACGCGCCTGCGTCTGCCGCAGCACCAGGGCCAGCCGCGGGTGCGTGCGCAGGCTCCGGGCCAGGGCGGGCGCGAACGCGACGGCCGCGGAGGGGAACGCGGTCGCCACTACCCGGCCGGCCGGCTCGGTCGCCCCGGCCGACAGGTCGGTCTCGGCCTCCTCGACCATCGCCAGGATGCGCTCGGCGTGGCTGGCCAGACGGCGGCCCGCGTCGGTCAGCTCGGCCCGGCGGGCGGACCGGTCGAGCAGGGCGGTGCCGGCCTCGCGCTCGAGCGCGGCGAGCTGCTGCGACACGGCGGACGGCGTGTAGCCGAGGACGGCGGCCGTACGGGCGATGCTGCCGCGAGCCGCGAATTCCTGGAGCAACCGGAGCCTGTGCAGATCGAGCATAAGTAGATCTTACTCTCAGCCATAGAGATCAGCGTTTGCGCTTATGGTCGATCCCGGCGAGACTGGAACAGGTGCACAGCGTCGTCACACCAAGTGAGATTTGGCCCCATTCCTCCTTGACCACGTGATGACCGTTTCACTCGCCGATCCCGCAGCTAGGAAGTGCTAGCCCCAGTGGCTCTCACCGTCACGCCGTTGACACCCCTTCCGTCCACCGACACCGATTACCCCAGGCTCGGCCCCGCGCCAGTCCCCGTATCCGCCACCCTCGCCGCGAACGAGGTCATGGACGCCCGGCGGCACCGCGGTGAGCCCGTGCTGCCGATGGCGTTCGGCGAGGCGGGACTGCCGGCCCACCGGATGCTGCGCGGAGCGCTGGCCAGGGCCGCGGGCTTCACCTCCTACGGCCCGGTCGCCGGTCACTCCGCGCTGCGCGAGGCGGCCGCCTTGTACTGGTCCAGGCGGGGCCTGTCCACCGACGCGGCCGCGGTGGTCTGCGGGCCGGGCAGCAAGGCGTTGCTGTTCGGCCTGCTGACGGCCATCGGCGGTGACGTGGTGGTGACCCGGCCCAGCTGGGTCAGCTACGCCGCGCAGGCGCACCTGGCCGGACGGGTCGCGCACTTCGCCCGCGGCTCAGGCGGCGTGCCCGACCCCGACCAGCTGGCCCGCACGGTTACCGCGGCCCGCGCGGCCGGGCGGCCGGTTCGCTCGGTCATCCTCACCCTGCCGGACAATCCGACCGGGATCGTGGCCGCACCGGCGGCCGTGCGCGCCGTATGCGCGGTCGCGCAGGCCCACGATCTGATCATCATCTCGGACGAGATCTACCGCGATCTCATCCATGACCAGCAGACCCCGTTCGCGACCCCGGCTTCCTTTTTTCCCGAACGGACCGTGGTGACCACGGGCCTGAGCAAGAACCTCGCCCTGGGGGGCTGGCGGCTGGGCGTGGCCCGGATGCCGGACGGAGCGCTCGGCCGCGAACTGCGGACCCGGCTGCTCGGGATCGGCAGCGAGATCTGGTCCGCTCCGGCCGGGCCGGTGCAGCAGGCCGCCGCGCTCGCCTTCACCGAACCACCCCCGCTGGTCGAACGGGTCGCGCTCAGCCGCCGCCTGCACGCGTCGGTGGCCCGCGCGGTCGCGCTCCGGTTCACCGCGGCGGGCGCGTCCGTGCCCGAGCCGCAGGCCGCGTTCTACCTATACCCGGACTTCTCGCCGCTGGCCGACGTGCTGCTGGAGCGGCACGACATCGCCAACGACGAAGACCTGGCCGCGGTCCTGCTGCGCCGGTACGGCGTCGGGGTGCTGCCCGGCTCCGTGTTCGGCGACCAGGGCTGGCGGCTGCGGTTGCGGGTGGCGACCTCGCTACTCTACGGGGACACCGACGCGCAGCGTACCGCCGCGCTGAACTCGACAGACCCGTGCGCGCTGCCCTGGATCGCCGCGTCCTTGTCCCGGCTAGAAGAGGTCCTGGCCGACCTCACCCGCTAGGGCCAGCAAGTCGGGGCGCTTGGCCAGCAGCCCGTCGCCGCTTGAGGTGCCGGTCAGCCGCCTGCGTACCCACGGCATCGCGTACTGGGTGGTCCAGCGGGCGTCGGCCCGGCGTGCGGCCAGCCAGCGGGCCCGACCCGAAGAGCCCGAAGAGCCCGAGGACCCCGAGGACCCCGAGGACCCCGAGGCGTGCGGGTATCCGCCGGGCGCGGGCGGCAGTGGCGCCCGCCAGTCCTGCGTGACCGGAACACCGAGTACCTCGCAGGTGCGCCAGGCCACCCGCCGGTGGCCGTCGGCGGTAAGGTGCAGCCGGTCCGGGCTCCAGGCCCGCGGGTCGTTCAGGGCCCGCATCGACCACAGGTCGACCAGGTCGCACCCGTAGGCGTCGGCGATGCCGCGCAGGTGCATGTTGTACGCGGCGATCCGGCCGCGCAGCAGCCGGATGACCGGGAAAAGCCGCGGGTCGAAGCCGGTGAAGATCACGACCCGGCAGCCCGCGGCTTGCAGCTCGGCCACTCCCGGTTCAAAGGCGGCGGCCAGTGAGTCGACGTCGCCGCCGCTCAGGATGTCATTGCCGCCGGCGGCCAGGCTCACCAGGTCGGGCGCCAGCTCGATGGCCCGCGGCAGCTGCTCGGCGATGACCTGGCCGAGCAGCTTGCCCCGGATGGCCAGGTTGGCGTACCTGAACCCGGGCTGCTGCCGGGCCAGCGCGCCGGCCACCCGGTCAGCCCAGCCTAGGTACTGGCCATCCGGGCCCGGATCATGGAGCCCCTCGGTGAAGCTGTCCCCGATCGCCACGTAGGTGCCGATTCCGGACGCTAGGTCACGTTCTGCCATTGATTCCATGATGCCATCCCCGGCCGGCGGTCATCAGCCCGGCCGGGGATGGGCAGACTAGGGCTATGCGGATCAGACGTGCTCGCCCGCCGGCGCTCGCCTCGGCTCGGGCTTCCCGGCCCCCGACCCGGACGGCGCTGGGCCGGGTCGTGCTGGGCCTGGTCGTGCTGGCCCGGGTCGTGCTGGGCCGGGTCGTGCTGGCTGCGGCGGTGCTGGCTGCGGCGGCCTGCGGCGGATCGGGGCCGGGCGCCACGTCGACCGGCTCGGCCCCAGCGGCCAAGACGCTGACCTCCTCCCCCGCCACCGGGGCGTATCCCAGCGCGGCCTGGCCCGGCTACGGCCGCACCGCCGCCCGCACCGGGGTGGCGGCCGGGGTGGCAGCGGCGTCGGGAGGACTGCGGATCAGCTGGCAGGCGCACCTCGACGGCGCGGTCTACGGCCAGCCGCTGCTGGTCGGCAACCGGGTGATCGTGGCCACCGAGGGCGACTCCATCTACGCGCTCGACCCCGCCACCGGCCAGGTCAGCTGGCGGACGCACCTGGGCACCCCGGTGCCGCTATCCGAGCTGCCCTGCGGCAACATCGACCCGCTCGGCATCACCGGCACGCCCGTCTACGACGCGGCCAACGGACTCGTCTACGCCGTCGCGGAAACCGCCGGCTACCACCACGTGCTGGTCGGGGTGTCGGTCACCAGCGGCGCCGTCGCGGTGCAGCGCGATATCCCGGCCCCGGACGGCCAGCCCCGCTACGACCAGCAGCGGCCCGCGCTCGCGCTGGCGGACGGGCGGGTCTACGTGGCGTTCGGCGGGCTGGACGGAGACTGCGGGCCGTACCGCGGCTCGGTGGTGGGCGTCCCGGTCAGCGGCCGCGGCGCCTTGGTGTCCTACCTGGTGCCGACCGCGCGTGAGGGCGCCATCTGGGGCACGGCAGGCCCGGTGGCCGACCCGGACGGCACCCTGTACGTCAGCGTCGGCAACGGCTCGGTGACCAGTACCTCCTTCGACGGCACCGACTCGGTGACCGCCCTGTCACCGGCCTTGCGCCAGGTCGGCATCTTCGCGCCGACCAGCTGGTACGACGACAGCCAGCACGACCTCGACCTCGGCTCCACCGAGCCCGCGCTGCTGGCCGACGGGATGCTGCTGGCGCTGGGCAAGAGCGGCACCGCCTACCTGGTCAACTCGGCTCATCTCGGCGGCGTCGGCGGGCAGGTCGCGCAGGCCAGCGTCTGCCCCGCCTACGGCGCGGCCGCGGTCCAGGGCAGCACCGTGTACGAGCCGTGCGAGCAGGGCGGGCTGGCCGCGATCAGCACCGCGGGGAACAAGCTCCGGGTGCTGTGGCGCGGGCCGGCCAGCGCGTGGGGCTCCCCCGTCATCGGCGGCGGGGCGGTCTGGGTCACCGACTGGACCGCGGGCACCTTGTACGAGCTCAACCCGGCGACCGGCGCCACCCGGGCCTCGCTGTCGCTGGGCACCTCGCTGCCGCACTTCGCCTCGCTGTCGATGACGGGCAACCACGCCTACCTAGGCACCAGCCAGGGCATCGTGGCAGTCGCCGGCGCCTGACCATGGTCGACTATGAAGACAGCGGACCGCAGGGAAGGTAGGCGGCACCATGGAGGAGAAGGTAGGCGGCGGTCTGGAGGGGATCCGCCGACTTCCGTTCGCAGGAGTACTGAACTTCCGGGACATCGGTGGCTACCCGACGAGCGACGCAGGCCCGACACGTTGGGGGGCGGTCTACAGATCTGACTCCCTCCACTTCCTCGCCCCGGAAGACCTGCCGCCCTTCGATGCGCTGAGCATCAAGGTAATCTACGATCTGCGGCGGACCGATGAATTGACACGTTTCCCCGGACCACGGGAATACATTCACCTCGAACTCCCGAGCCGTGCTCCGCTCAAGGGGGCCGAGTCCGCAAAGCTGAAGACTCGTCTTGACGGCGAGCAGTGGCTACTCGGGGACTACGTCGGGATGCTCGACGAGGGGGCGGTGACGTTCGGGCATCTGTTCTCGCACCTAGCCCGTCCGGGACGACTTCCCGCAGTGATCCACTGTCTGGCCGGCAAGGACCGCACCGGGATAACAATCGCGCTGCTGTTGACCGCCCTGGGCGTCGAACGAGAAATCGTGCTCGATGACTACCAGCTCACCAACGACTACCGCGGGGTGGCTCATGTGCCCGAGGTCATCGAGTTGTTCGTCAGATCCGGTATTGCCCGAGAAGCGGCCGAGGGGATGCTTAGCGCGCCGAGGCAGGCGATGGCGACAGCGCTGGAGATCCTCGACGAAAGGCACGCCGGAATCGGAAACTACCTGCTCGGCCCCTGCGGTATGAGTCCGGCGACGCTGAACGCACTCAAGAAAGTGCTCATCACCTAGGCGCCAGGGCCAGCTTGGCCGGCGGAAACTCAGCTGACCCCAGCGCACCAGCTGAGTAGAGTCGGGCCGTGCCCGAGCTGCAGCGGCTGCAGGCTGGCCATGCCCCGGCGGTCCTCGCCTTCGAACTGGCGAACCGTGCCTGCTTCGCCGCCTCGGTGTCCGACCGCGGTGACGAGTTCTACCACCAGTTCACCGAGCGGCACACCGCCATGCTCGCTGAGCAGGAGGCCGACCGCTGCGCCTTTTACCTGCTCCTCGCCGAGGATGGCTCGGTCCTGGGCCGGTTCAACCTGTACGACTTCGAGGACGGCACCGCGGAACTCGGCTACCGGGTCGCCCAGCACGTCGCCGGTCGCGGCGTGGCGACCGCGACCGTGCGGGAGTTGTGCCGGCTGGCGGCGGCGCGGCACGGGCTGCGCACGCTGCGGGCGGCCACCTCCCGCGAGAACGCCGCGTCCCGGAAGGTGCTGACCAAGGCCGGGTTCGTCCCGGTCGGCCCGGCCGACCTCGGCGGTAAGCCAGGCACCTGGTACCAGCGGGACCTAACCGCCGAGCAGCGCTAGCCCTAGGTCGGTGGTGGTGTAGAGCACGCTGCGCCCGCTGCGCTGGCGGTCGATGAGACCGCCGCGGTGCAGCGCGGCGAGATGCTGGGAGACAGCGCTGGGCGTGACGCCGAGCTGACGCGCGAGCGCGTTGGTGGTCGCGGGAGAGCGCAGCATGTCGAGCAGCCTGGCCCGGACCGTGCCCAGCAGCTCCGCGACCGCGCTGCCGTTCGTGGCCGAGGGATGATGGCGCTGGATCCGGATGTTCGCGCCGCCCTCGTTGTAGATGGCCCCGCCGTCATCCGCCGTGTAGCCGCCGCCGTTGACGAAGTTCACGCCGGTGATGCTGAGGCTGACCGGCGTCCACCGTGAGGATGGTGAAATTCGGGCTGTCCGCCGTGCGCCGGAAGGTATCTCTGCGGCCCATGATCGTCAGGTCCGTGGTAGGGCCAGGCAGCGCGCTGCCCAGCCAGTAGGTACAGCGGTCCGCCAGGACCACGACCTCCCCGCCGGTGGCGCTCGCCAGAGCATCGTCCAGCGCCGGCATAGAGCACGGCACGGTCACCTCACTGCGGTCCTGGCTGGCACCTACGGCCGCGGCGCGATCATAAATGTGCGAGCGAAACAGCGTCACAACGGGACCGGCCCAAGCGGCTCCAGCAGACCGCTATCCGGATATGCCTATTCGGGTCGCCCGGCAGCGAAACCGCAATAACCACGTCCGACGCTCGCGATGCCGCACCGCCAGCAGCCTTCGAAGCTCCGCGCCATCATCGGCACGGGGACGTATCCGTGACGGTAAGACCACGGTCCGTTCGATCAAAATGGGTTTTGACCAGGCAAGGCGGGGTGCCGGGCTACGGCGGCGGGGCGGAGCGGGCAGACTTGGGGCCATGGCCAGCCCCGTGATCTATACAGAATCACCGACCCCGTCCTTCCTCTTCGACCTGGACGGGACGCTCATCGACAGCGTCTACCAGCACGTCATCGCCTGGCGCGCGGCCCTGTCCGACCTCGGCATCGACCTGTCCGTCTGGCGTATCCACCGGCGGATCGGGATGAGCGGCGGGCTGTTCGTATCCGCGCTGCTGCGGGAAACCGGCCTGTCGCTGTCCGAGGCCGACATCGGCCAGCTCCAGCAGGCCCACGCAGCGCAATACCGCGCCCAGCTGGACTCGGTGTCGGCGCTGCCGGGCGCGCGTGAACTGCTCGGCGCGCTGACCGAGGCGGGCGTGAAGTGGGCCATCGCGACCAGCGGATACGCGGCGACCGCGCGGCCCGCGCTGGCGCTGCTCGGGCTGCCCGAGGACACCCCGATGGTGACCCGCGACCTGGTCCGGCACGCCAAGCCCGACCCCGACCTTTTCCTGGCCGCGGCCAGCGTCCTCGGCGTGGAGCCGCGGCACGCGATGGTCGTCGGGGACAGCGTCTGGGACCTGCTCGCCGCGCGCCGCGCCGGAACGCTCGGCGTCGGGCTCATGTCCGGCGGGTACGGGCGGGAGGAACTCGAACGGGCCGGCGCGTACCGCGTCTACGCCGACCCGGCCGAGATGCTCGCCCGCATCGACGAACTCGGCGTCCGCACCGGCCGAGGCTGACCCTCGATGGACACTGCCCGCGTGGACTTGGCGCCGGGCCAGCGCCCCGCCCGCCGGTGGCGCCTCGCGCGGCCGGGACCTGACAGCGGCTGGTGGCTGGTCGGGGCGGGACTGGCGTTCAGCGCCGCGCAGCTGCTGTTTGTCTCGTCGCGGATGGGGCTGAGCTGGGACGAATCCGTTTACGTGAGTCAGGTCAGCGGGCACGCGCCGGCCGCCTGGTTCGATCCCGCCCGGGCCAGGGGGGTTCCGCTGCTCGTCGCGCCGGTGGCCTTGCTGACCAGTTCGGTGGCGGCGCTGCGGGTGTACCTGGCGATCGCGTCCGGGCTGGGGCTGACGTTCGCCCTGTGGGCCTGGCGGACGCTGCGGCCAGCCTGGGTGCTTGGGCTGGCTGGAGTCACGTTCGGCGGGCTGTGGGTGGCGCAGTACTACGGGCCGCAGGCCATGCCGGATATGGGGTCGGCGCTGGGCTGCCTGGCCGCGGTCGGCTGCTTCGCGCGGCTTGTGGGGGGTGGCGGCGGGGACGGCGGGCGCGCTGCGGGCGGGCGCGGGGCGCTGGCGGGGGTGGGGATCAGCGTGGCGCTGGTGACGCTGATCCGGCCGGGGGACGCGGTGTACCTGGCCGGGCCGCTGCTCCTTGTCGCTGTGCTAGCCGGGACGGGGCTGGCCGGGACGGGGCTGGCCGGGACGGGGCGCGGCGGAGGATGGGGGCGGCGCTTGGCGCCGGCCGCGGTGATCGTCGGCGGGCTGGTGGCGGGCGGGGCCGAATGGGTCGTCGAGGCCTATCTGCGCTTTGGCGGTATCGGCAGCAGGCTGCACGCGGCGGCGGCCGAGCAGGGCGGGTTCGGCTTGCACTTCGCGCTGGTCGATGAGCTGCGCGCGCTGAACGGCCCGACGCTGTGCCGGCCGTGCACGATCGGGGTCAGGACCCCCGAACTTGACCTGTGGTGGCTCGTGCTGCCGGTGCTGGTCGCGGTCGGCATCGTGGCGGCCAGGCGGGCCGGGCAACTCACCAGCGCACTGCTGGCGGCCGGGTGCGGGCTCTGCCTCGCCGCGCAGTACCTGTTCATGATCGACTACGCCGCGCCGCGATTCCTGCTGCCCGCCTACGCGCTGCTCTCCATCCCCGTGGCCGACGGGCTGGCCTTTGCCATCACCGGAGTCAGCCGGGACCTGCGGTCGGCCATGATCGCGGTCGTGACGTGTTTCCTCGTGCTGCAGCTGTTCACCCAGCATCTGGTGCTCGACCACGAGGTGGGCGGGACGGTGCGGTTCCACGACGACTACACGCGGATCGCCGCCGTGCTGGCGGCCCGGGGGATCAGGCCACCGTGCCTGATCCAGGGGGTGCAGTACATCCCGATCGCGTGGGCCGCCGGCTGCGCATCGGCCGGGAACGCGACGCCGGGTGAGCCGGTCGCGGTGCTCGTCCAGGTCCGTGGCCAGCCACCGTCGTACGCCAGAAACTGGCGCTCCTTCCGCATCACCGGTACCACGATCCTCAAGGTAAACGCCTATATCCATGGCTGACGCCGGACACCGGTTACCGGGCAGCGAGGAAGGCGACACGAGGTCCCGGATAGATGTTAGATGGAGGGGTACACGGTAGCGGGGCGCCGCGGCCACGCGGGCGCCCGGTGGTATTCGGGAGGCGAGTCGCCGTGCCTACGGTGCGTCGGGTCATTGTTGGCGTGCACGGGTCTCTAGGGAGCCTGCAGGCGCTGCGGTACGCCGCGGACGAGGCCTGGCGCCGGGACGTGCCGCTGCTGCCGGTGACCGCCTGGATCCCGCCCGGCGGAGACCTGGCGGAACGGCGGCACGCGTCGCCGTACCTGCGCAAGCTCTGGCGGGACGACGCCATCGACCGGCAGCGGGCGGCGTTCGACGACGGCCTCGGCGGACTGTTCCCCGCCGACCTGCGAGTCGAGCCGGTGGTGGCGCGGGGGGAAACGGGTCCGGTGCTGGTCGACACCGCCAACCAGCCGGATGACCTGCTGATCGTCGGCACGGGCCGCCGGGCCGGGCTGGGCCGGATGCTGCGCCGCTCGGTCAGCCGCTACTGCCTGGCGCACGCGAAATGCCCGGTGCTCGCCATCCCGCCGTCGCCGCTGATGGACGAGATGGGCCGGAGCCTGCGCGCCTGGCCGCTGCGCAGGCACGCCCTGATCCCTGACACCCCGGACGCCTAGCCACTCCCGTCACGTGCGGCTTTACCTGCGTGGTGTCCGCCGATGATCCCCGCATGGGTTCTGTTAGGAACAGGACAGCGTGCGCATGCGTCACGCAAGGGCCCTTCCGGCCGGACATTTCTGACTCTTAACTGAGATTTGCCTTGGAGCGGCGTATGCCCCGGGCGAGCTCTACCACTAACGGCACACCACTAGGAGTCACCGTGTGGGACCTGTTTTATGTCGGCCTGACGATCGTCGTCTTCGCCGTCCTCCTTCTCATCGTGAAGGGAATTGAGACCTTTGAGCGCTGAGAACTGGATCGGCCTGATCGGTGGCGTCCTGCTGACGATCTACCTGTTCGTGGCCCTCGTCCTTCCTGAGAGGTTCTGATGAGTTCCGCGCTCGCGGGCTGGCTGCAGTTCCTGCTGCTGTTCGCGGCCCTGGCGGCGTGCTACATCCCGCTCGGCAACTACATCGCGCGCATCTTCACCGACAAGAATCACTGGCGGGTGGAGAAGGGCATCTACCGGCTGACCGGGATCGACCCGGACGCGGACATGCGGTGGACCGTCTACGTCCGCTCCATCCTGGCCTTCTCGCTGGTCGCCGTGCTGTTCGTGTACCTCATCGAGCGCACCCAGCACTGGCTGTTCTGGGCGGTCGGGATGGCGAACGTCACGCCGGACACGGCGTGGAACACGGCGGTCTCGTTCACCACCAACACCAACTGGCAGAACTACGCCGGCGAAGCCACGATGGGCTACCTGACCCAGCAGAGCGCGCTGATGGTTCAGCAGTTTATGTCGGCCGCGGTCGGCCTGGCCGTCGCGATCGCGATGATCCGCGGCTTCACCCGGTCCCGGACCGACCGGCTGGGCAACTTCTGGGTGGACGTGACCCGTGGGGTGGTCCGGCTGCTGCTGCCGCTGTCGGTCATCGCCTGCCTGATCCTGGTGGTCGGCGGCGGGATCGAGAACCTGGCCAACTACCACACGATCACCACGCTGTCCGGCGCTCACCAGACCATCCCGGGCGGCACGGTGGCGTCGCAGGAAGTCATCAAGGACATGGGCAACAACGGGGGCGGCTGGTTCAACACCAACGCGGCCCACCCGTTCGAGAACCCGAACCCGTTCACGAACCTGTTCGAGATCTTCCTGCTGCTGCTGATCCCGTTCGCCACGCCGCGCGCTTTCGGCAAGCTGGTCGGCGACAACAGGCAGGGTTACGCGCTGGTCGCGGTCATGGTGATCATCTGGGTCTGCGCGGTCGGCGGGCTCAGCTTCTTCGAGACCCACCTGGGCACCGCCGGTCTCGGACCGCAGCTCGCGCACGGCGCCGCCGAAGGGACGGAGGTCCGGTTCGGCCCGCCGGGGTGCTCCATATTCGCGGCGTCGACCACGCTGACATCGACCGGCGCGGTGAACTGTTTCCACGACTCGCTGACGCCGTTCGGCGGCGGCATCACGGTGTTCGACATGGCGCTGGGCGAGATCGCGCCGGGCGGGATCGGGGCCGGCATGTACGGCATCTTGATCCTGGCCATGGTCACGGTGTTCGTGGCCGGGCTGATGGTCGGCCGGACGCCGGAGTACATCGGCAAGAAGATCCGGCCCGCCGAGATGAAGTACGCGGCGCTGTACTTCCTGACCCTGCCGGTGGTGATCCTGACCATGTCGGCGATCGCGATCGGCACGCACTGGGGCCAGAGCGCGATCTTCAATCCCGGGGCGCACGGGCTGACCGAGGTCGTGTACGCGTACGTCTCCCAGGCCAACAACAACGGGTCGGCTTTCGCCGGCCTGGGCACCGGGGCCACCTTCTACCAGATCACCGGCGGCATCACGATGCTGCTCGGCCGGTTCACGCCGGAGATCTTCGCCCTGGGCCTGGCCGGGTCGCTGGCCAGACAGGCCAAGGTGCCGCAGAGCGCCGGGACGCTGGATACGAGAACGCCGCTGTTCGTCGGCATGCTCATCGGCGTGATCCTCATCCTCGTCGGCCTCACCTACTTCCCCGCGCTCGCGCTGGGAGTTTTCGCAGAAGGCCTGCATTGAGGGCCATTCAGTACCGGCTAGGGAGCAGGGGCCGGCGCCGGTTTCGCGGCGGCCTCTGCGAGCGGCCGGTACCCCGGCTACGGCAAGAACCACAGCGGGTCCTGAATGGCCCGAGTGTTGAAGGAGCACTGCACTGATGTCTGTGACAACTGAGAGCCCGGGCACCCCCGCGCCGGCCGTCCGCAAGGAGGCCAGGGTTGAGCATCGCGTAGGCGGTGGCCTGCTCGACCCGAAGATGCTCTGGAAGGCGACCCCCGACGCGTTCAAGAAGCTGGACCCGCGAGTCCAGGTCAAGAACCCGGTCATGTTCGTGGTCGAGGTCGGCGCCCTGCTGTGCATGTATACGGCGATCCGCTCGTCGTCGGCGTTCAACTGGACCATCGTGGTCTGGCTGTGGCTGACTGTGGTGTTCGCCAACCTGGCCGAGGCCGTGGCCGAGGGCCGCGGCAAGGCCCAGGCCGACACGCTGCGCCGGGCCAAGCGCGAGACGATGGCGCGCCGGCTGACCAACTGGCAGCCCGGCGCCGACCCGTCCTCGCTGCGGGAAGAGTCGGTACCCGGCACGGGGCTGACCCTCGGCGACCACGTGGTGGTCGAGGCGGGCCAGGTCATCCCCGGTGACGGGGACGTGGTCGAGGGCGTGGCCTCGGTCGACGAGTCGGCCATTACCGGAGAGTCGGCGCCCGTCATCCGCGAATCCGGCGGGGACCGCTCCGCGGTCACCGGCGGCACCACGGTGCTGTCGGACCGGATCGTGGTGCAGATCACCTCCAAGCCCGGCGAGACGTTCATCGACCGGATGATCGCCCTGGTCGAGGGGGCCAAGCGGCAGAAGACGCCGAACGAGATCGCGCTGAACATCCTGCTGGCCTCGCTGACCGTCATCTTCATGCTGGCGGTGATCTCGCTGCAGCCGATGGCGTTCTACTCCAAGGCGCCGCAGACGCTGGTGATCCTGGTCGCGCTGCTGGTGGCGCTGATCCCGACCACGATCGGCGCGCTGCTTTCCGCGATCGGCATCGCCGGCATGGACCGGCTGGTCCAGCGCAACGTGCTGGCCATGTCCGGCCGCGCGGTCGAGGCGGCCGGCGACGTGAACACCCTGCTGCTTGACAAGACCGGCACGATCACCATCGGGAACCGGCAGGCGAGCGAGTTCCTGCCGGTGAGCGGGGTCACCGCGGCCGAGCTCGCCGACGCGGCGCAGCTGTCCTCGATGGCGGACTACACGCCGGAGGGCCGTTCCATCGTGGTGCTGGCCAAGGATGAGTACGGACTGCGCGAGCGGACCGAAGGTGAGCTGGCCGGGGCCTCGTTTGTGGAGTTCACCGCGCAGACCAGGATGAGCGGCATCGACCTGGCCAACGGACGCGAGGTGCGTAAGGGCGCGGCCGCCTCGGTGGCCCAGTGGATCAGGGACAACGGCGGGACCGTGCCGGATGACCTGGGCCCGACCGTCGACCGGATCTCGGCGCTAGGCGGTACCCCGCTCGTGGTGGCCGAGCGGGCCGGCGCCCGGGCGCAAGCGCTCGGCGTGATCTACCTCAAGGACATCGTCAAGGAGGGCATCGCCGAACGGTTCGCCGAGATGCGCAAGATGGGCATCAAGACCGTCATGATCACCGGCGACAACCCACTGACGGCTAAGGCGATCGCGGACGAGTCCGGCGTGGACGACTTCCTGGCCGAGGCGACGCCGGAAGACAAGATGGCGCTGATCAAGAAGGAGCAAGAGGGCGGCAAGCTGGTCGCGATGACCGGCGACGGCACCAACGACGCTCCCGCCCTGGCCCAGGCCGACGTCGGCGTGGCCATGAACACCGGCACCTCGGCCGCTAAGGAGGCCGGGAACATGGTGGACCTGGACTCCAACCCGACCAAGCTCATCGAGATCGTGGAGATCGGCAAGCAGCTGCTGATCACCCGGGGCGCGCTGACCACCTTCTCCATCACCAACGACGTGGCCAAGTACTTCGCCATCATCCCGGCCATGTTCTCCTCGGTGATCCCGGACCTGGGCAAACTCAACATCCTGCACTTGTACAGCCCGAAGTCGGCGATCACCTCGGCGATCATCTTCAACGCGCTGATCATCGTGGCGCTGATCCCGCTGGCGCTGCGCGGCGTGCGGTACAAGCCGGCCTCCTCGCAGTCGATGCTGCGCCGGAACCTGGTGGTCTACGGCATCGGCGGGCTGATCATCCCGTTCATAGGCATCTGGGCGATCGACCTGATCGTCCAGCTCATCCCCGGATTTGGTAAGTGATCGGCATGAACCGCCTTCCCGTCATCGTCAGGCAGCACCTAGCCGGGTTCCGCATCCTGCTGGTGTTCACCGTGGTCTGCGGGTTCGTCTACCCGCTGGTCATGCTGGGCGTCTCCCAGCTGGCCTTCCACAACCAGGCCAACGGCTCGATGGTCAGCTACAACGGCAAAGTCGTCGGGTCCAGCCTGCTGTGCCAGGAGTTCGTGGACGCCAAGGGCAACCCGCTGCCGCAGTACTTCCAGGTTCGCCCATCCGATGCCGTGGTCAGCGGGGACAAGACCGACTACGGCTGCGACCCGCTCTACTCATCGGCGTCCAACCTCGGTCCCACCAACCCGGCCGAGGTCCAGCTGATCCAGCAGCGGCAGAAGCAGATCGCGGAGTTCGACCACGTCTCGATCGCTTCGATCCCGGCGGACGCGGTCACCGCGTCGGGCTCGGGGCTGGACCCGGACATCTCCCCCGCCTACGCGTACCTGCAGGTCAACACCGTGGCTGCGGCCCGGCACCTGCCGGTCGCCACGGTCCGCGCGCTGGTCGCCAAGTATGTCCAGGGCCGGACGCTCGGCTTCCTCGGCGAGCCGCGGGTGGATGTGCTCACGCTGAACATCGCACTCGACCAGCTGTCCGCCAAGTCCAGCGGCTGAGCTCGACGTGGGGCAGGTGGCTCACCCGAGCGAGATCCTTATCGTCGAGGATCAGCCCGAGCTGGTCCGCGCACTGCGCATTAACCTGCGCGCCCGGCACTACGAGGTGCTGACCGCGCGGACCGGCCGGGAGGCCCTGGCCGTGGCCGCGAGCCATCCGCCCGACGCGATCATCCTCGACCTCGGGCTGCCCGACATCGACGGTATCGAGGTCATCGTCGAACTGCGCCGGTGGTGCCGGGCGCCGATCATCGTATTGTCCGGGCGAACCAGCCCGGGCGACAAGATCGGCGCCCTGGACGTCGGGGCCGACGACTACGTGACCAAGCCGTTCGCGATGGCCGAGCTGCTCGCCCGGCTGCGCGCCGCGCTGCGCCGCGACGAGGGTGAGCTCGGCCGGGACCGGCCGCACCAGGTCACCATCGGCCACTGGCTGGTCGACCTCACCGCGCACCAGATCAGGCGCGTGACGGCCGATCCCGGCCCAGGTTCAGGTGACGGGGCGCTGGCTGAGGGCACCGTGGGTGAGGGCACCGTGGGTGAGGGCACCGTGGGTGAGGGTTCCCAAGCTCTGGCCGAGGACGGCGAGGGGGCGGCCCTCCGGCTGACGCCCACCGAATGGCGCATCCTGACCATCCTGCTCGACCGGCCCGGCCAGCTCGTGGCGTCGACGCAGATCCTGACCAGGGTCTGGGGGCCGGCGTTTCAGCAGCGCACCAACTATCTCCGCTTTCACATGGCCCGGCTGCGCCGCAAGCTGGAGGACAACCCCTCTCGCCCCCGTCACCTGCTCACCGAACCCGGCATGGGCTACCGTTACCAGCCCTAGGGCTTGTGGGCCTGAGTGACTGGACAGCACCCGCCGTGCCCGTGGTGCGGCGGGCTGGGGGAGGTTTTGCCGTGTATCCGGGTTCTACGGTAGATGCGGGGCCCGCATGCCGGGTGTGAACGGTCCGTCCCAGGCCGCCCGCTGGCCATCGAGGTCACGATGCTGGCTGTGAAACTGTCCGCCGTTCCGCCCCGCCGCGATGTCCGCCCAGCACCGGGCCTTCATCATGATCGTGGCCAGTTCGGGGCAAATAGGCCGCGTCTGTTATTAATTCCGGGCGTGGCGCAGGTTCTCGCCTCGTGTCCTGAAGTGTTCCGGCATGGCATGGCTGTTTTCCGGGATGGTGAGGGTGATCCCGGCTGCGGCGGCGTAGTCCAGCAGTCCGGCAGGGGTGCGCGGGCGGGTGCCCGGCGGCGGGGCGGCGGGCGGGAGCGGGATGCCGGCGGTGGCCAGGAGGCTGGCGGTCAGGGCGGTGGCGTGGCTGACGGTGCTGGCGTCGACGCCGAGCAGGACGCCGATGGCCTGGAGGGGCAGGTGCAGGTGCTCGCGCAGGCGCCAGGCGATCACGTGGTCGGTGAGGTCGAGCCTGCGGCGGCCGTTGGAGCCGTCGCCGTTCTTGACGGCGTTGACGCGCCGGTGCCCGCGCTGGGCGTAGTTGCGCTGCTCGCGGCGGGCGCCGAACGGGACGTCCAGGGCCGCGGCCAGGGCGTGCAGGCCGCCGGGGTCCATGCCGGTCAGCGCGAGGTGGTTCAGGGCGGCCTGAGGGCAGCGGCCGGGACGCTCCGGCTCCGGTTCCGGTTCCGGTTCCGGGGCGCTGCGGGGCCTGGGCAGGACGGCGTAGTTCCACTCGCCGCGGACGGCGCCGCGATCCAGGACGCGGTCCTCGAGGTAGCTCATCCACGCGTCGCTGATCTGCCTGCCCTCGGGGTATCCGGCGTGATCGAGGACGGCGGTGCACTTCAGGCCCTGGCCGGTGACGGTCGCGGCGATGCCGGCCACGGCGTCTTCGGCCGTCATCAGGGGCCGGGCGCGCCAGGTCCGGGTGATGTGGCAGAACAGCCGGTGCTCGATTTTGTTCCACTTCGACGTACCTGGCGGGAAGTGGCATACCGCGATCTCCAGCCCGGTTTCCGCCGCCAGGACGGCCAGCTCGTGCTTCCACAGCCGGCTGGTATAGCCGTTAGAGCCGCCGGCGTCGCAGGTGACCAGCAGCTTTCCCGCGCCCGGGTAGCGCAGTGACCCCTCCTGCTGCCACCACAGGCGCAGCGCGTTCACCGCGAACGCCGCGGTGTCGCAGCTGGTCCCCACCGACACGAACCCGCGGTTGACCGCGATGTCGTACACCCCGTACGGGGTGATCTTCCCCAGCTCCTCATCGGGGAAGTCATGGTCGCGGACTCGCACCGGCTCCCCCGCAGGCCGCCACGACCGGCCGGGCCGGTGATAGGGGCCGAGCTGCTCCTTCTTCTTCGCGTCCACAGACACAGCCGGCTCGCCGGCCGCCCGGAACTCCGCGATCATCGCATTGATCCGGCGGAACTGGGCATCCCGGTCCGGATGCTGCTTCCCCTCGACCGTCCGCGACATCCCCTGCAGGCTGTAGCCCTCCTGGCGCATCATCCGCGCCAGCGCGTCCTTCCGGCACCCGAACCCCAGCCCGGCCAGCTGGCCGGCGATGTCCCGTAGCGACAGCGAGCACCAGGTGATCTCCGTCACCGGATCCCCCCGCGTCGCAGCCTCCAGCAGCCCCCGCACCGCCTGGATTAACCCCGGCTGGGTGTCCTCCGCCTTCTTCCGCCCGCCGCCCGCCCGCCGCGGCGGCAACGCGCCAAGCTCCCCGTCCTCGATCTCGGCCACCCCCGCGGCCACCATGGTCTCCGACACCCCCGCCGCCCGCGCCACCACGGCGATCCCGCCGTAACCCAGCGCCCGCGCCTCGGACCCGAGATACACCCGCCACGTCCGCTCGTCCGCGACCTGCCGCATCACCGCGTACTTCGCCGCCAGCACCGCCACGGCATCCTCATCAATCGCCATAGCGCATCCTGGCACGCCAAAACCACAAACCACTACTTAATCACCGACGCGGCCATATCACCCAAAACTGGCCGCGATCATGGAATTCCACCCCGTGGGCGGGACCGGAGGGCTCGGAGATGATTGTGGATCGTTACCGTCGAAATAAGAAGCTAATTATCCACGATCCCTGGTCTGCGGTGCCTGGATGCTCCCAGGGTCCCGCCGTACTGTGAAGGAGCCACGCCCGTGGACCATTTGGAGGCTCGGGCTCGCATTTCTTCGGAGTGAGCAACTTTCCCGCGCATCGGCGGTACACGGTTCGCCGGCTATGCCGCAAAATGTGAAGCGCAAGACTAACCCAGGTGGCCCAGGCAGATGATCATGAGCGCACCAGCTGGGGGTGAACGGTGCCGCAGGTTGATCTGATGTGGGCTAGGGGGCGGAGATGAAGGCGCTGGCCAGAGACGACCCGGGCATGATCGGCGGGTACCGGTTGCGCGGCCAGCTCGGCACGGGCGGGATGGGCCGTGTCTACCTGGGGCTTTCGCCTGGGGGCCGGGCGGTGGCGATCAAGGTCGTGCATCCCGACCTGGCGCGCGATGCTGAATTCCTGCGCCGGTTCGGCCAGGAGGTGGCCGCGGCCCGCGCGGTCAGCGGCATCTACACCGCACCAGTGGTGGCCAGCGGGCTGGAGGAGCATCCGCCGTGGCTGGCCACCGCCTTCGTGCCAGGTCCGTCCCTGGACCAGGTCGTCAGCGAACATGGACCGCTGCCCGAGGCCGCCCTGTGGCCGCTGCTGGCCGGCCTGATCGAGGCGTTGCAGGCGATACACGGCTGCGGCGTGGTGCATCGTGACCTCAAGCCCGCCAACGTGCTGCTCGCCACCGACGGTCCCCGGGTCATCGACTTCGGGATCTCCCGCGCCGCCGACGGGACCGCGCTGACGGCGGCTGGCCAGGTGTTCGGCACGCCCGGTTACATGTCGCCTGAGCAGGCCGAAGGCAAAGCAGCCGGAGCCGCGAGTGACGTGTTCGCCCTCGGCTGCGTGATCGCCTACGCGGCGACAGGCTCGGGTCCGTTCGGCTCAGGTACCGCGGCCGCCGTCCTGTACCGGGTAGTCCACGGCGAGCCGGCCCTGGCCGGGCTACCGCCGCAGCTACGCCAGGCGGTCTTTGCCTGCCTGGCGAAAGACCCCCAGGCCCGCCCCACGCTGCCGGCCCTGGCCAGCATGATCGCCAACGGCATGCACGCGATCGGGCCGTCCGCCGTGGCCTTCTGGCCCCGATCGGTGGCCGACATGATCGGCGCCTACCAGGCCAGACTCGAACAGGAAACACGAACGGGCGACTCGTCGGCCGCCGGGGCTGAGGGGTTTTCCTGGGCTTCGGCCGTGCATCCGCCGACCACGCCGTCGGACCCGGGGAACAGGCCACAGTGGTCGCCGCAGCCGCTGCCGGGGCAGTCGGGGCCACCAGGAGCACCCGGGGCCGGGGCCCGCTGGCCGTACGGCGGGCCGGGACAGCAGGGCGGACCGGGACAGCAGGGCGGGCCGGGACAGCAGGGCGGGCCGGGACAGCAGTGGCAGCCGGGCGGGCTGGGACAGCAGTGGCAGCCGGGCGGGCCGGGACAGCATGGGACGCGAGGGCCGCAGGTGGTGCCGCCTGCGCCCCGCGGCTATCTTGGCGCCGACGGCAGGGCGGTCGCGAGCGGCGGACCGATCGGCTATCCGCCGCAATATCGGCTGGGATCGCGCGGGCCGATCGCGCCGATGCCCGGCAGCATGGTCAACGCGGTCAGGCTGATGTACGCGGGAGCGGCCTACGCGCTGATCTACGCGATCGGCTTCGTCGTGGTCGTGAGCAGCTACGTCAAGCACCATCCCAACACGGCCGTAGCCCGGGTCGGCGTGGCCGGGACCTCCGGCCCGCTGATCTTCGCGTCGCTGGTCGAAATCGCGCTATGGCTCTGGATCATCCGGGCCTGCAGGAACCGGAGGAAGTGGGCCAGGGCGACCGGCACGGTCCTGTTCGGCCTGCACACGCTCATCGCGCTCGGCGTGCTCGTCAACTCGCGCCCGGTCGTCGGCCCGACCAAGGTGCTGACCCTCATCGGCTGGCTGATCGCCTGCGGCGCGGTGGTGTTCCTGTGGCAGCGGCCGTCCAGCGCGTACTTCTCGGCTCCTGATCCGATGAACCGGGCGAGCCCGCGCCGGTTAGGGGTTTGTGAGGATTTCGGCGGCGAGCGTATGGATGCCGTAAGCAGTACTGCCTCAAGCCGGGGAAACACGGCATCGTGAGTTCAGGCCCGCCCACCTCGGCCGGCTGACGGGCGGAGTTCCTGGCCTGGGTGGCAGTGCTTCACAATGAAGGTCAGCGGCGAAGGAAGAAGCTGGCTCGATATGCGAAGAAGGAAACAAGGCGGACATGGCTGACGGCGACAGCCTGGTCCCCTCCGGCGGACCGGATCAACCAGTCCCGCAAGCGCACGCCGGGGACTCTGGGGTCTCTGGGGGCTCCGGGGTCCGGCCGGGGCGCGGGCACCTGCGGATATATCTCGGGTCCGCGGCGGGCGTGGGCAAGACCTACGCCATGCTGGGGGAGGGGCATCGCCGGGCCGCCCGCGGCGCCGACGTCGTGGTGGCGTTCGCCGAGTCACACGGGCGCCCGCAGACCGAGGCGCTGCTGGCCGGCCTGGAAGTCATCCCCCGGGCCAAGCGGGAATACCGCGGGGCGGCCTTCGAGGAGATGGACCTGGACGCGGTCCTGGCCCGACGGCCCGAGATCGCCCTGGTGGACGAGTTCGCGCACACCAACGTGCCGGGCTCCCGCAACGAGAAACGGTGGCAGGACGTCGAGGAACTTCTCGACGCCGGGATCGAGGTCATCTCCGCCGTCAACATCCAGCACCTGGAATCCCTCAACGACGTGGTCGAGAAGATCACCGGCGTGCCGCAGCGGGAGACCGTCCCCGATGCGATCGTACGGGCGGCCGACCAGGTCGAGATGGTCGACATGACGGCGGAGGCGCTGCGCCGCCGGATGGCCCACGGGAACATCTACCCGCCGGAGAAGATCGACGCCGCCCTCACCAACTACTTCCGCTCAGGGAACCTCTCCGCGCTGCGCGAACTCGCCCTGCTCTGGCTCGCCGACAAGGTCGACGAAGGACTGCAGCGGTACCGCGCCGAGCACCAGATCAAGGCCGCCTGGGAAGCCAGGGAGCGGGTGGTGGTCGCGCTGACCGGCGGCCCGGAAGGCCGGGCCCTGATCAGGCGGGCCGCGAGGATCGCCGCCCGGTCCGCGGGCGGTGACCTGCTGGCGGTGCACGTGACCAAGTCCGACGGCCTGACCGGCGCGGATCCGGCCGCGCTGGCCAGCCAGCGGCACCTGGTCGAGTCCGTGGGCGGCACCTACCACCAGGTGGTCGGCGACAATATCGCCGAGGCCCTGCTCGCCTTCGCCCGGGCCGAGAACGCCACCCAGCTGGTGCTCGGGGCCAGCCGCCGGCCGTGGCTGACCGTCATGCTCACCGGCCCCGGCATCGGTTCGCGGACCATCAAGGGTTCCGGCGACATCGACGTGCACATCGTCACCCATGGGCACATGGGCCGGGGCCGGGGGCTGCCGCGGCCCCATGGCGCGATCACCCTGCGCCGCAAGCTGGCCGGCTACCTGCTGGCCGCCGGGCTTTCTCCGGTGCTGACCCTGCTGCTGGCCAGCCTGCGCAGCCGCATCAACCTCACAAGCGACGTGCTGATGTTCCTGGTCGCGGTGATCCTGGTCGCCCTGCTCGGCGGATTCGCCCCGGCCGTACTCGCCGCCGTCGCCGGTTTTTTGCTGCTCAACTACTATTTCACCCCGCCCATCCACCAGTGGACGATCTCGCAGGCGAACAACGCCCTGGCGCTGACTGTCTTCGTCGCCGTCGCGCTGCTCGTCAGCTCGGTCGTCGACATCGCGGCCCGGCGCACCAAGCAGGCGGCCAGGGCCAACGCCGAATCCGAGCTGCTCGCCACCACGGCCGGCAGCGTGCTGCGCGGCCAGCACGGGCTGAGCGCGCTGCTGGACCGGATCAGGGAAGCGTTCGGCATGGATTCGGTCACGCTGCTCGAGTGCATCTCATCCGACGGCCAGCCGCCCGCCGACACCTCCGTAGACCGGGTCCGGAGCATCTCAGGCAGCTGGCATATCGTCGCCAGCCGCGGCGAACCGGCCGTCACCCGGCCGGAAGAAGCCGACGTCGAGGTACCGGTGGCCGACACCTTGTCGCTCGCCCTGCGCGGCCGGACGCTGCCGGCCGCGGACCGGCGCGTGCTCGGCGCGTTCGCCTCCTACGCCGCCGTCGCGCTTGACCAGCAGCGACTGTCCGCCGAGGCGCAGGCGGCCAAGCCGATCGCGGCCGCCGACCGGATGCGGACGGCGCTGCTCGCGGCCGTCAGCCACGACCTGCGTACCCCGCTGGCCTCGGCCAAAGCCGCCGTGACCAGCCTGCGGTCGGGTGACGTGAACTGGGCCGCGGAAGACCACGACGAACTGCTCGCCACGGCGGATGAGTCGCTGGACCGGCTGACCCACCTGGTGGACAACCTGCTGGACATGAGCAGGCTGCAGGCGGGCGCGCTGTCCTTGTTCCCGCGCCCGTCCGGGCTGGAAGAGATCGTGTCGCGAGCGCTCGACAACCTGGACCCGGCGGCCAGGGGCATCAAGGTCGACATCGGCGAGTCGCTGCCCGAGATCAACGTCGACCCGGCCATCCTGGAACGCGTCATCGTGAACCTGACAGAAAACGCGCTCCGCTACTCGCCGCCGGGCCGGCCGCCGCTGCTGGCGGCCAGTTCGCTGGGTGACCGGGTAGAGCTGCGCGTCGTCGACCGCGGCCCTGGCATTCCCGAGTCGGACCGAGACCGGATGTTCGTGCCGTTCCAGCGGCTGGGTGACACCGACAACACCACCGGAGTCGGACTCGGCCTGGCGTTGTCACGGGGACTGACCGAAGCGATGGGCGGGACGCTCACCGCAGACGACACCCCCGGCGGGGGGCTTACCATGACGGTGTCACTGCCGGTCGTTCCGCAGGCTGATTATCAGTATGAGCCGGGCCACCGCGAACGCGGGGAAGCCGAGCAAGCGGGGGGCAACGGGCCATGACCAGAGTTCTTGTCGTCGACGACGAGCCGCAGATCCTGCGGGCGCTGCGGATCAACCTGCGGGTCCGCGACTACGACGTACACGTCGCCGCCAGCGGGGCAGAAGCGCTCGAGGTGGCGGGCCGGTATCCGCCCGATCTGGTGATCCTCGACCTCGGCCTGCCCGACCTGGACGGCGTTGAGGTGATCCAGGGGCTGCGCGGCTGGACCAAGGCGCCCATCATCGTGCTGTCCGGGCGAGCCGACAGCAGCGACAAGGTCGAGGCGCTCGACGCGGGCGCCGATGACTACATCACCAAGCCGTTCGGCGTGGAAGAGCTGCTCGCCCGGATGCGCGCCGCCGTCCGGCGCACCAAGCCGGCCGACGACATGCCCAAAGTTCAGCTCGGCGAGCTGGTCATCGACCTGGCCGCCAAGCGGGTCACCCGGCAGGCGCCGGTCACCTCAGCTGCCGGAACCGACGTCGCCGCGACGGCCGACATCAGGCTCACGCCGACCGAGTGGCACCTGCTCGAGGTGCTGCTGCGTAATCCGGGCAAGCTGCTCACCCGCAACCAGTTGCTGACCGAGGTGTGGGGACCGGGGTACGCCGACGCGACCAGCAACCTGCGCCTGTACATGGCCCAGCTGCGACGCAAACTCGAACCCGACTCGGCGCGGCCCCGCTGGCTGATCACAGAACCCGGCATGGGCTACCGGTATCAGCCAAGCCCGGACGGCGGGAACTGACCGGGGCTACCAGGGAAAAGGCTGGCCGTCGCGGGTCAAGGTGCCGGTGGGGCCCCCGTTGGGGATGGTGATCGCCCAGATGACGCTGGCCGCGGCCTGGGCCAGCGTCCGCCCTTCCGGGTGGCTTTCGCTGGCGGGCCAGCCGGGACAGACCGCGTTGACCAGGATGCCGTCCCTGGCCAGCTCCGCGGCCAGCAGCCGGGTGAGCGCGTTGAGAGCCGCCTTGGACACGCCGTAGGCGGGCGAGCCGCCGGTCATCACCGCGATCGAGCCGCCCTCGCTGCTCACGTTGACGATCCTCGGGCGGGTACTTGAGCGCAGCAGCGGCAGCAGCGCGTGAATCACCCGCCAGGGCCCGAACAGGTTGACGTCGATCGCCTCCGCCACCGTGCCCAGCTCGGCGTTGCTCGCCGTCGCCCACCGGTCGTACATGGTCGAGGCGTTGTTCACGAGCACATCGGTACGGCCGAACCGTTCCTTCACCCACTCGGCCATCGAGGCGACGCTGACCGAGCTGTCCACCTGGAGCTGGCAGGCGACGATCCGGGTCCCCTCCGGATCGAGCTCCTTCGCGGCCAGCTCCCCTTTCCGCAGGTCACGGGAGCCGAGTACCACCGCGAAGCCGAGCAGGGCCAGCTGGCGGCATACCTCGCGGCCGACGCCGCGATTACCGCCAGTGACCACAGCCACCGGCAGGTCAGCGTACACACGCATCACCAACGCAGGCCATGATCGCGACGATTCTCATGGCTGTCATCTTGCCATCCACCGATCGCCACGCTGACCCACAATTACCCAATCGTCGCCTGACGATCACTCGGGGGCGACGGGCCGGGACCGTCGGGGGCGCCGGCGGACGCGATCTGGCCGAGCCGGTAGCGCAGACGGCAGAGCACCACGTTGGCGGTGCCCCGCCTGATCGCCCGACCCAGGATCATGCCGCGCTGGTTGAACAGCAGGTACTGCCAGAACTTCTCCGGCTGCACCTCCGGGATCAGCACCACCAGGCGTTGATATTTGTCCTCGGCCTCGAGCTGGCCGAGGTACGCCACGATGGGGCGGGCGATCGAGCGGCGCGCGCTGCGCACAGTGATCAGCGGGACGTTCGGGTGCCATTCCTCCCAGCGCTGACGGAACGACACGTCGGCCGCCTCCGCCTCGGGGTCAGCGAAGACCACGGTCACCGCGACCACCTCGTCGCCGAGGGACAACGCCACCGAGATGCCCTCGGCGGTCAGCCGCGACATCCCCGAGACCGGCACCACGACCATCGACTTCCGCTTGGCCGGCGGCTCGGGCGTGCGGCCAAGCTCGAGCAGCGCGCCGATCCGGTCGTAGCTGCGGTGCACCCGGCCGAACAGCAGCACCAGACCCGGGATGACGAGCACGATCAGCCAGGCGCCCGCAATGAACTTGCTGACCAGTTCGATGACCGTGGTCACCGCGGTCAGGACCGCCCCCACGCCGTTGATGGTGGCCCTGGTGGTCCAGCCCTGGGACCGTTCGGCACTCCAGTGCCTGACCATGCCGACCTGGGACAGGGTGAAGCCGACGAACACCCCGACGGCAAACAGCGGGACCAGCGTCAGCGTGTCTCCTTTGGCCGCCACAAGCAGGGCCGCGGCCAGCACGGCCAGCACCACGACGCCGTACCTGTGCACCTGCCGGTCGGCCCGCAGCCCGAACATGTGCGGCAGGAAATTGTCCCTGGCCAGCAGCGCCGCCAGCACCGGCAGGCCGCCGAACGAGGTGTTGGCGGCCAGCGCCAGCAGCACCATGGTGATCAGCTGGATGGCGTAGAAGACGGCGTTGTGACCGAGCGAGGCCTCGGTGAGCTGGGCCAGCACCGTCGTGGCCGGGCGCGGCACCACGGAGAACTTGTGGATCAGCACCCCCAGGCCGATCAGCATCCCGCCGAGCAAGATGCCGAGCCACACCTCGGTGCGCTGGGCTCGGCGCGCTCTGGGCTGGCGGAACTCCGGCACCGCGTTGGCGATCGCCTCCACCCCGGTCAGCGCCGAGCAGCCGGAGGCGAACGCCTTGAGCACCAGCAAGATGCCGACGGCCTCGGTGGAGGACCCCAGGTGATGGTCGAGCGTCACCGCCGGGTGGCTGCGGACCAGGCCGCCGACGATCACCGCCGCGATCGCCACGATGAACGCCAGCGTCGGGACCGTGAAGACCTTGGCGGACTCCGAGACACCCCAGAGGTTCAGTGCGGTGATGACGGCAAGCGCGCCCAGGCACAGCCACACCGTGCTGCCGTAGAGCGAGGGAAACGCCGAGGTGAGCGCGGCGATGCCGGCCGACACGCCGACCGCGGCGTTGAGCACGTAGTCGACGATCAGCGACGCGGCGGCGACCAGGCTGGCCTGGGTGCCCAAGTGCGCCTTGGACACCGCGTACGCGCCGCCGCCGTTCGGGAACGCCGCGATCACCTGACGGTAGGACACCACCAGCGCGGTCAGCAAGACGATGATCGCGCCCGTCACCGGCAGCGAGTAGCGCATCCCGGCGGCGCCGGCCGCGACCAGCACGACCAGGATGGCTTCCGGCCCGTACGCCACCGAGGACAATGCGTCCAAAGACAGCGCCGCCAGCCCCTGGACAGCGGTCAGCCGGTGCGGCTCGTCATGGTCGACGGCTTGGACGGGCCCGGTCGTCATAGCTACAGGATCTCACCAGCGCCGGTCCCCTGGGGGCTCTAGGGCCTAACGGCGAGGCCCAGGATCACGAGCACGACCACGACGATGACCACGGCCGCGATGATCAACATGGCCGGAGATACGGGTGAGCGCCGTGCCCGGGGAGCGTCCTCATCCCCGCGTTCGACAAAGGCCCGGAAACGTCCGGTGTTCGCACTCGGATCTGGCTCAAACTCCGACATGAGCACGACTGTAGCTGGTCAGCTGAGTCCCGATGGGGAGAACTCCGATGATCAGGTTCACCGCGCCGGCACCGGCACGTCGGTGCCCGGGTCCCGGTCCACCAGCCGCGACAGCACGATCACGCTCCGGGTCCTGACGACGAACGGCTCGGCCCGGATGCGCTCCATCACGACCTCGAAGTGCCTGACGTCAGCGGCCCTGATGTGCACCAGGGCATCGGCCTCCCCGGTCACCGTGCACGCGTCCACCACCTCGGGGTAACGCCGTACTGCGACCGCGATCTCTTCCGGGGAGGTCCGGCCGCCGCAGAACAGCTCCACGTACGCCTCGGTCGTCCAGCCCATGGCCGCGGGATCCACCCGGGCGGAGAAGCCGGTGATCGCGCCCGCCGCCCTGAGCCGGTCAACCCGGCGCTTCACCGCCGGAGCGGACAGCCCGACCTCGTTACCTATGACGGCGTAACTGGCCCGGGCGTTCCTGATCAGCGCGGTGACGATGCGCGCGTCGATGCTGTCCACTTCTGGCCCCTGCTCGTCAGTCGATGCCGTTCGTCAGGGCCGAGACGTACGGCGGCTTCACCCGCGCGACGTTGTCGACCGCCGGGTGTTCGCGGCCGACCGGTCCTGCCGCGAAAGCCCGGAGCAGGTTCTGGGTGGCCCGGTCCACGAACCGCTCGGCGGCCCGGCTCATGCCATGCCCGCACGACGGGCCGCGCATCGCGCACACCCAGCGCATCGTACCCGAGGCGAACACCCCGGCTCCGCTGGCCACCGTGTAGTACGCCGAATCGGAGAAGGTGGAGTAGCCGTCGCAGGTCAGCGGCGAATGCGCGAGCACCTGCATCGGCCGGGGGAACGGGACGGCCGGGTTCAGCCGGTCGTACTCCGGTCCCACCAGGCCGGCGAACCGCTCCCCTTGATAGGCCCCTGTGCCGGCGAAGATCCAGCTCGACGGATCGTAGACGACCCACGGCGCGCTCACCGGGTTGCACTCGTAGAACACCCCGGTCAGGACGCTTTCCGGCCGGGGATCAGGCGCGTCGCGCCACTGCTGGGTGGTTTCCGCGTCGTCCCGGCCGTACAGCGGGTCGATGGCAGCGTCCTTGTAACAGATGATGACCCGGTCCGCATCGGCGAACCTGATGTGCCGGTAGACGGCGTTCGCGCCGAGGAAGGCCAGGTTCACCCCGGCGTTCCTGGCGGTCATCAGCGCCGAACGCATCGCCTGGGAGTAATACTCATCGTGGCCGAGTGAGATGACCGCGCGGGCGCCATTGAGCAGGCCGGGCTGCTGGTCGAGGTCGACGTCGGTTTCGTAGGCGAGCCGGACCCCGGAATGCTCGGCCAGCGCGATGGCCGCCTCGTCGAAGGCCAGGAGCCGGACGGCGCCGTCCCCGTCGTAGGGACGGTCGAAGCTCACCGCGTAGCCACGATCGGCCGACCGCCCGTCCGGGCCCTGGTAGAGGCTGTAACCACCCCAGGTGTTGTAGGCCTGCCAGGTGGTGTTGTCGTTCAGGATGACGACCGCCCCGGCCGTGCTCGCGGACCGCACCGTGATCGGCACGTACCGCTGCGGCCCGCTGGAGGCGTCCAGTCGCAGCAGGTAGGAGCCGGCCGGCCAGTTCGCGGTGGTGATCGTCATGGACGGGCGCCACCCGGCGGTCACCATGTGGGTGCCCGGCGTGATCCGCTCCGCCGTCTGCCGCTGCCCGCGGACCCGCGCCGACGCCCAGACCAGGCGGGCTTGATGGCCGGAGTACCAGCCGAAGCGGAACGCCTCCACCCGGAACGACGTCGCGGTGGTCGACACGTACAGGCGGAAGCTCTGCCCGGGCAGTACGCTCTGCTGATCGGCGTACCCGCCGATCGCGTCAGCGGCCCCGAGGTCGGTGATCCGCCAGGCGGATGTGCCCGGCCGTTTGTTCTCCGCTACGGGAAACGGCTGAGCCGCCGCGACGGGGTGCGTCGAGGAGGTGGCCGGCTTGGCTGTGACGGTTGAGGACCCGGCGGTGCAGGCCGTGGCCGACAGCGCCACCGCCAGGGTGAGCAGGACGCCAGCCAGGCGCTTGTGCTTACGTTCGGGTTTGACTTGGACTCGCCGCACAGCTTCACAACTCCACAGGGCAGCAAAAGGAGGCTCGGCGTCCCGCTTTCGCCGAGCCTCACTAACTGAGACGCCAATCCTGGCGCGCCGGTTGACGCGATCACCCCAAAACGCTGCAATTCGTAAGTTCTCACCGGAACGTACGACGGTACCAGCGGCACTTAACCGGTGGCTCGACTATGCGGTGGCCCGGCCGCGGGCCTCGCGGGCCTCGCGGGCCTCGCGGGCCTCGCGGGCCTCGCGGGCCTCGCGGGTGACCGGACAGCCCGGTGAGCACGGCCTGGGCTGTCCGCGCCAGCCGCGCCGGCGAAGGATCCGGGCCTGGAGCAGCGCGGTCTGGCAGGGGCGGGCCACCACGTCACGCCATCCGTAACGGCTCGTGAACACGCCGACGGCACCGCCGACGTTGTCCCGGTGACTGTCGTGCCAGCGTTCTTCGTCCGGGTGCGCCAGACGCCCGTCCAGTTCGACGGCGGCCTGGTATTCCTCGTAGTACACGTCGCGGTACGCCACCTTGCCGCCCAGGACGGCACGCACCTGATGCCGGGAACGCGGCAGGCCATGGGCCCGCTCCACATCACGCAGATACCGGTATTCCAGCACCGAATGAATTCCGTCACCGGCCGCGGCGAGGATATCGTCAAGCTCCGGGCGCCAGCGCATTTTCTTGCGCATCGCCAGGGCGGCACGCAGCTTTTTCTCGGTGCTCAGCCGCCGGCCGCAGGCCCGGGTAATCCAGCCGCAGACATCATCGAACGTCCCGGCCAGCTGGACTAGGTCGAGCACCGTCTCCTCGACCGTCGTCCGGGGCGGCTCCCGGCTAGCCTGCCTGGCCTGGTCGATCCGGCCAGAGATACGGATGACCAGGCCCGGGCTCAGCACCCGCCGCGAGGCGGGCACGGTCAGGTAGATCGCCTCGGCCGGGGAATCGATAAGCCCGTGCAGCTCAGCCGCGGTCTGATGGCTGAGCACGGCGCCGTCGCCAGCGCGCAGCACCGCCGCCCACAGCTGAGTCTCCCGGCCGGGCGGCCCGCTGAAAACCGCGTAAACGCCCCGGTGCAGCACCTGCCAGCGCCGGCGTTCCACACGTGTGTCGATGACCTGGGCGGTTAAACCAGCCGCAAGAAGCTGGCGCCGCGAGATCGCACCTGCTTGTCCATACGCCAATTCGGATACAACGTCAGGAACATCGTAATTCACGCCTCTCACTGTGCATCGAAGCACCGACATTCTTGCCGTCTCCATGATCGCGAAGACTTGACAGTCTGTGCAGACTGTCAAGTCTTCGCGATCATGAAAGGGACCTTTGAGTGGGGGTTTCGCGGGGGGTGGGGGCTGTATCGTGCGGGCAGAGGGCGGTGCGGGTTTTACTGAGGGCGAGGGAAGCGATGGACGAGGGCGCTGGGGAGATGGTGCGGGGGATGTTCGGGCCCGACGTCACGTTTCTGGGGGTGCCGCGGGTCGAGTTGGACGGGCTGGACGGGCTGGACGTGGTGTTCATCGGGGCGCCGTTCGACGCCGGGGCGTCTTACCGGGCCGGGGCTCGGTTCGGCCCGCAGGCCATCCGGACCACCGACTACCTGCCGCACGACGGCTCCCGGCCGCACCTGGCGCTCGGCGTGGACCCGCTGGCTGACCTGCGGGTCGGCGACGTCGGGGACGTGCTCATGCCACCCGGCGAGATGGAGGAATCGCTGCGGCGGCTGGAGTCCGCCGTGCAGGCCGTGGCGTCGGCGGGCGCCCTGCCGGTGATCCTGGGCGGCGACCACACCGTCACCCTGCCCGACGCGACCGGGGTGGCCAGGCACGTCGGCTGGGGCCGGGTATCGCTGATCCACTTCGACGCGCACGCCGACACCGGGGACACCCAGTTCGGCTCGCTGTACGGGCACGGCACGCCGATGCGGCGGCTGATCGAGTCCGGGGCGGTGCGGGGCGACCGGTTCCTGCAGGTCGGGCTGCGCGGGTACTGGCCCGAGCCACCGACGCTGGCCTGGATGGCCGAGCAGCAGATGCGGTCGTTCGAGATGACCGAGATCGTGACGCGGGGCCTGGCGGAGTGCCTGGACGAGGCGTTCGAGATCGCGACCTCCGACTGCGAGGGGGTTTTCCTGTCCGTCGACGTGGACGTGGTCGACCCGGGCATGGCGCCGGGGACGGGGACGCCGGAACCCGGCGGGCTTACCACCCGGCAGCTGCTCGACGCGGTGCGGCGGATCGCCATGTCGCTGCCGTTGGCCGGGATCGACGTGGTGGAGGTCTCGCCGCCGTACGATCACGCCGAGGTGACCGCGTTCCTCGCCAACCGGGTGGTGCTCGAGGCGCTATCCGGCATCGCCTGGCGGCGGCGGCAGCTGGCCGGTAAGCCGGTCCGGCGGCCGGACGCGCCGCTGCTCGAGGGCCGCTCGTCCTGAACTGGGCCGATGCGCCGACAATAGTCCTGACTTAGCACTCTGGGCGAACAGATTGGCAGGATCTATAGTCGGTGCATGCTTGACGTGACAAGGCTCCGTGTGCTGGTGGCGGTGGCCCGGTATGGTTCGGTCACGGCGGCCGCGCGAGCCCTGAACTACGCGCAGCCTTCGGTGAGCCACCATCTGGCCCGGCTCGAGGCGGAGACCGGGACCAAGCTGATCCAGCGGGCGGGCCGGGGCATCAGGCTCACCGACGCCGGGCGGCTGCTCGCCGAACGCGGCGCGGAGGTGATCGGCCGGCTGGACGCCGCCGAGAACGAACTCGCCGCCTATACCGGGCTGCGGGCGGGCCGGCTGCGGCTCGCCGCGTTCCCGTCCGCGCTCGGCACCATCGTGCCTGCCGCCGCGGCCATGCTGCGCGGACGCGAGGACAGCGTGGACCTGCGGCTGACCGAGGCGGAACCGCCCGAGGCGCTCCGCATGCTGCGGGCCGGGTACGTCGACGTGGCGCTCGTGTTCCGCTACTCCCCGGAGGCCTCGGGTGCTGCGCAGGCTTCGGAGGCTTTGGGTGCGGTAGGGAACGGGGAGCCGGGTGAGGCGACGCCAGGCGGCCTGGGCCTGGCTGACGAGGACGCGGTCGACACCTTCCAGGGCTTGCGCGAACGGCTGCTGCTCGACGAGCCGGTGCACCTGGTGACCTCCGTCCACGACACCGAACCGCCGCCGGCCGAGCTGACCAGGTACGCCCGCCATCGCTGGATCGCGGGCTGCGACCGGTGCCGCGCCAACCTGCTCAGGCAGTGCGCGCTGGCCGGATTCAGCCCGAAGATCGCGTTCACCACCGACGACTACATCGCCGTCCAGGCGCTGGTCGCGGCCGAGCTTGGCGTCTCTACGCTGCCCGCGCTGTGCCTGCGCGCCGCGCGCCACCCGGGGATCAAAGCCGTCCCGCTGCCCGGCGCCCGCCGGTACATCTACGCGGTGCGGTACGGTGACCCGCCCGACCCGCCCGCGGTGCAGACGCTGATGGACGTGCTGCGCACCGCGGCCGTGCCAGGGCCTCGCGCGGCGGCTGGCCACGCGCCGGACCCGGCCGGGCTGGTGCTGCCCGGATCACCGGCTTGACCGCGGAGATCGGCACCGGCGCCGAACCGATTCCCGGACAGCTGCTCTTGCCTGGGATGCCGGGGCAGCGGACGCCCGTGACCGACCAGCCCGCGCTGCCTGGTCTGGAGTTCCCGGCGGAGGGCGGCGCCGGTCACGCTGGCGCCGGTCACGCTGGGGGCGGTCACGCTGGGGGCGGTGACGCGGAGCTGGCCGCGGTGGCGGCTGAGCTCGGCGCGCTTGACCGGGGCGGCAGCCGGATGGCCGGCGCGATCCGCGGCGCGCTCGACATGCTGCTCGACGGCCAGCACACCGGACGCTACCGCTGGGAGCAACTGCACAAGACAGAGAAAACTCACGCCGGGACCCTGGTCGAGATCGCGCTGGCCCGCACGCTGCAGCTAGCCGACGGCACCCTGCTCGACTACACCATCGCGGGGGTGGACGTGGACTGCAAGTTCTCCCACCGGCTGGGCGGCTGGATGATCCCGCCCGAGGCCGACGCCAAGCTGCTGCTGCTCGTGCAGGCCAGCGACGAGGACGGCACCTGGTCCGCGGGCCTGGTCCGGGCCGCCGAGAAGAACCTGAGCCCTGGCGGCAACCGGGACTCCAAACGCGCACTGAACGAACGCGGGCGCACCGCCGTACGCTGGCTGCACGCCCGGGCGCCGTTGCAGGAGAACGCGCTTATCCGGCTGCCGGAACCGGACGTGCAGAGGATCTTCGCGCCCGCCTCCGGGCAGCAGCGGGTGAACGAGCTGTTCCGCCGCGCGCAGCGGATGCGGGTCAGCCGGACCGTGGTCGCCACGGTGGCTATGCAGGACGACTACATGAAGCGGGTCAGGGACGGCGGCGGAGCGCGTGACCAGCTGCGCGCCGAAGGCATCGTGATCTTCGGGGATTACGCGGGCGACCAGGTGCTCGCGGCGGCCCTCGGCCTGCCGCGGCCAGGGCCTGGCGAGTTCGTCAGCGCCCGGCTCGCCCGGCGGGTCCGCCGGGTCCGCCGGGTCCAGGGGGGCCAAGGGGGCCAAGGGGACAGCGGCTGCGACGGGCGTGGGTATGATCGCTCGGTCCGGCTGGCGGGCTGCGACTGGCTGCTCGCCTCTCCCGCCGACCCGGCCGAGCCTGCCCCGGCGCTGCCCCGCCGGTTACCCGCCCACGAGCTGAGGAGGACAGCGATGGCGAACTCCACGCGACACGCCGGGCGGTGGACGCTGGAGGACCGGTTCGCCTCCCCGTGGCATTACTTGCCAGTGGAGGTGCCGCCGGGGACGGCCGGGATAACCGTCGAGCTGGAGTACGAACGCGCGGCGGGGGCGGTGCTCGACCTCGGCTGTCTTGACCCGCACAGGTTCCGCGGCTGGTCCGGCGGCGCGCGCGAGTCCTTCGTCATCACCCGCGACGGCGCCACGCCCGGCTACCTGCCCGGCGAGATCGAGGCCGGGACGTGGCAGGTGATGATCGGCGTGCACCGCGTCCCGCCGGACGGGGTGCCCTACCAGCTGACCGCGCAGGCCCGGCCGGCCGCGGCGGGCCCGCCCGCGGTCCCGCTGGTACCGCCACCCCCGCCACCGCCGCCACCGCCGCGGGAACGGCCGCCGCGACGGGTGCTGCCGGCCAGCCCGGGTTTGCGCTGGCGGCCGGGCGACCTGCACGCCCACACCGTGCACTCCGACGGCGTGCTGACCGTCTCCGAGCTAGCCGTCCTGGCGGTCGAACGAGGCCTGGACTTCCTCGCCGTCACCGACCACAACACCGTCAGCCATCACGCCGAGCTGGCCGCCGCGGCGCGGCGCTACGGGATCACCTTGATCCCCGGCCAGGAGGTGACGACCGACCGCGGGCATGCCGGAGCGTTCGGCGACCTCGGCTGGATCGACTTCCGCCGGGAACCCGACGACTGGCTGGACGCCACCGAGGCAGGCGGCGGCCTGCTGTCGGTCAACCATCCGTTCGCCGGCGACGTCAGCTGGGTGCACCCGATGCGCCGCCGCCCGCCGCTGGTCGAGGTCTGGCACTGGAGCTGGCTCGACCTGCGCTGGACCACCCCGCTCGCCTGGTGGCAGGCCTGGGATCCCACCGCGGTCCCGGTGGGCGGCAGCGACTGGCACCGGCCGGGATCCGATGCCCCGCCCGGGCGGCCGACCACCTGGGTGCAGTGCACGGGCGACGAGCCCGGCGACGTGCTGGCCGGCCTGCGGGCCGGCCGGGTGGCGATCTCGGCCGAACGCGACGGCCCGGTGCTGCTGCGCCACGACGGCGACCTCGTCGCCGTCGACGCCGACGGGACGACGCTGGCCGGACCGCAGGGACCGTGCGCCCGGATCCGGGGCGATGAGGCCAGGCTGCCCGGCACGGCCGGGACGCACCGTCTGCTCGACGCGCGCGGAGCGACGCTCGCGCTCACCCCGTAGCATCCGCCGAACGCTGGATCAGCAGGTCGAGGCGGGCGCGCAGGAGCGCACGGTGGGCCACCACGTCGTCGACCTGATCGGGCTGCTCGGGGCACTCACCCGCGCGGACGGCACGCTCAAGGCGGACCCGGGCCTGCGCGGCGTCAATCGGCTCGAACACCACCAGGGGGTCACGGCCGGCCGCTTGCTCGGCGTCGGCGCGCAGCCCGCTGCCCTTGGCCACCCATGCGTCCCTGATCTTCCCGCCGCGGCCGTGGTCGATCAGCACGCTGACGGCATGCTGCCTGTCGCCGTAGGCGAAGGTCATCGTCAGCGACTCCTGGCGCCCGCCGACGTCGGCGTAATGCCAGCAATCACGAACCTGCGGCTGGCCCACCTCCGCCGCCCACGGGGGATCGGCCACATCGTGGGCACGAACCCGGTCTGCGGCCTGACCAGCCACGGCACGCAGAGCCGACGACCCGACCGCGGCGAAGACGCACAGCAGGGCGAGGGCCGCCGGAGTGCAGGCCGCCTCGGCGGCGGGCACCAGCGAGCTGGTAAGGGCCTCATTCAGCGAGGCTTGCCCCACGGCCGAGGAGGACAGCGCGCCGATCAGGTCGGACCCCCACAGTTCCGCGTCGACCGGGTCGTGCAGCTGGCCAAGCACATCGCCTGCCTCGGTCAGCACGCCGCCGAAGGTCTCGGCCACCGCGACAGGGGCGAAAAGGCTGGCTATATCGGGCTCCCGGCGATCGTCCGCGCTCATCCGTGCAGGATAAGCGAAGGACCCTGCCGGGACGTGGTCCTTCCGCGGCTAGGGCTCAGGTACGACCTGCACGGCGTCAAGCAGCCGTTCGTAGGCGGCCAGGTCTACGTGGTCCCGGCCCTCCAGGCCACCAGGCACCCGGGCGCCTCCGGCGGCCAAGGCCAGCGCGTGCTTGAGCCGGTCCGGCCAGGACCAGCCGAGCAGCTGACCGGGCACCAGGCCCGCCACCAGCGCGCCCCGGCCCGGCGACAGCACCACGCCAAGGTCCGCGGCCGGGATCTGGGCGGTCCACCCGCCGGCGGCGGTGACCACGCGTACCTCCAGGCCGGTCGTGACGGCCGCCGCTCCGGCGCCGAGCCGCCGCAGGGCGGCGCCCAGACCCGGGTCGGCCGAACTGGTCTCGGCGACCACCAGGTCCGGGCCGTGCCCGACGGCGTGCTTCAGCTCCTCGCCGCCCGCGTCCAGGATCACCGGCACGCCCGCCTCGGCCGCATAGGTCACCAGCGAACCGTAGGTATCCGTCGGCAGCCCGTCAGGGAGACTGCCGCACAGCACGACGGCCGCGGCGCCTGCCAGCAGCCGGCGGTAGTCCGCCGCGAACCGGCCAAGCTCCTCGGTGGTGATGTACGGCCCCGCCTCCCCGAAACGCAGCACCGGCCCGGCGAGCCTGTCCTGGTCCGCGGCCACCTCGCCGGTCTCCGGCACACCGGGACCGGCGAAACGGAAGGTACGCCTGGATTCACCCCGGATCAGGGTGAACGCGGTCGGCACCCCTGATTTAGCGAGATCCTCCCTGATCAGCTCGCCAGACACACCACCCGCCAGGCCCGCGGCGAGCACATCGTGACCGAAGGCGCGCAGCACCCTGGCCACCGTCACGCCGCGGCCGCCTGCCCGGTATCCGGGTTTGGAGATCGGCCGGGTACCCTCGGTGCCGACCTCGCCCACGGCGTAGTCGACGTGCAGCGCGGCGTTGAGCGTGACCGTGACGATCACGTCCCCGCTCATTCCCGGCCGCCTTCCGCTGACGCACATTCGGTCCGTTCGGCATACTATGCGGGCGCGGACCTGCACGGGCTTCCCGGCGGTAAGATCCGGGCCACCGCCAGACGGGTCAGGAGTCCAGGAACAGCGGCAGGTAGTCCAGGCCGCGCAGGGTGGACCCGGGCGCGCGGTAGACCGGCGGACCCGCCTGCCGCAAGCCGGGGAACCGGCGCAGCAGCCGCGGGAACAAGACCTCCCCCTGAATCAGCGCCAGGTAGGCACCCAGGCAGTAGTGCGGTCCGGCCCCGAAGCTGAGCGAGCAGACCTGGTCCCGCCTCACATCGAACACCTCGGGCTCCTTGACCTGAGCCGGATCCCGGTTGGCCGCGGCGACCAGCCCGAAGATCATGCTGCCCGCGGGCACCCGGGTGCCCTCGAGTTCGGCTGGTCCGAGCGCGGCCCGGACCACAAGCTGCACGGGCGGCTCGTAGCGCAAGATCTCCTCGACCGCCCGGGGCGCGAGATCGGGCCGGCCGGCGACCAGGCGAGCCTGCTCAGGGTGGTCGAGCAGCAGCTTGGTGCCGAGCCCGACCATGCTGGCGGGCGAGTCGAATCCGGCCCCGAACAGCAGCACCACCGCGCCGAGCCGCTCCTGCTCATCAGCGCCGGCGTGGCCGGCCGCCACCCTGGACAGCAGGTTGTCCGCGGCCTTCCCACCCGGTCCGGCCACGATCATGGCCAGCCGGGCGGCGAGTTCATCGCCGGCCTGGGCCACCACCCGATGCTGATCGGCCGTGGCGAACTGCTCGAAGACCGAACCTGTTTGGCGCGCCAGCCGCCCGAGCTTGATGGCCTCGTCCGCTGAGATCGCGAGCAGCCGGCCTAGGGACAGCGACGCGAACGGCAGCGCCAGGTGCTCGATCAGATCCACAGGCCCGCTCCCGTGCTCGGCCAGGCGGTGCACCAGCATGTCGGCGAGCTGGCCGAGCTCACCCCGGAACGCCTCGATCTGACGGGTGGTGAAATACGGTGACGCGGCCTGACGGCGCTGGCGGTGACCCGGCCCGGCCAGGAACACCATCGAGCGGTACAGGCTGCGGGTAAACGCGTTGTCCCGCCAGCCCGGCCGCAGCGCGTCCAGGTGCGCCAGGGTCGGCGGCCCGAAGCCGGGATCACGCAGCACCTTGGAACAGCCGGCGAAGGTGCTGACCAGGTAGCCGGCCGGCATGCCGGGAAAGCGGACAGGCAGCAACGGCGCGGTGTCGCGCAGCCGGGCGTACAGCGGGTACGGGTCCGCCAGCGGGGTGGGCCTGATCAGCCGCAGGAAGATCCGTAGGGCCCCGGTGTCCGCTGACCCGGTGTCCGCTGACCCGGTGTCCGCTGACCCGGTGTCCGCTGACCCGGTGTCCGCTGACCCGGTGTCCGGCCCGGTCACCTCGCCCCCGTCACGAGATCTGAGCCGGCCGCGGTGGGCCCGGCCCAGAAGTCCACCAGGACGGCCGCCAGCGACCCGGGCTGCTCCATGTTGGGGCTGTGCGACGCCTTCTCGATGATCACGTGGCCGGCCCGCAGGTGGCTGGCCATCTCCGCGTACTCCTGCACCGACCACAGGCGGCGGTCCCGCTTGCCGTGCACCACGAGGGAGGGGATGCCGATCGCGATGAGCTCGGCACTGCGATCCGGCTCAGCTGCCATCGACTCCGCGGCACCGGTGACCCAGTCCGGGTTCATGGTGGCGAGCTTGGTGTGCCAGAACTCCCGCATGATCGTGTCGTCCTTGGCCAGCAGCGTCTTGACCAGCGGCCAGAGCGCCATCGTGCCGCCATTGGCGTGTATCTGGGCCAATCCGGCGAGCATGGACTGGTGCTTGCGCTCGCGCATGCTGGGGCCGCACCCCACCAGGGTCAGGCTGCGCGCCAGGCCAGGTGAGGCAAGCACCGCGGACCGCGCCACGAATCCGCCCAGGCAGTGTCCGATCACGTGCGCGGGCTGCCCCGCGCTGACGGCGCGGACCACGGCCACCAGATCGTCGGCCATCTGCGGAATCGTGTAGGTGACCTGGGCGTGCTGCAGGCCGAGCTGGCCGCAGTAGTCATAGGCCCAGCCGCGGAACCCGGCCTGCGCCAGCAGCGAGAGCAACTCGCGGAAGTCCTCCTTGGTGCCGAAGAATCCGCTGACCATGACCACCACGATGCCGTTGTCCGCCTCGGGCTGCGGCCGCCCGCGCAGCGCAGGCACCGTCCGGCCCGCGGTCTCGATCAGCTGCCGTTCCACCCGGTCAGGCAGCGGCAGCTCGATCACGTGCCCACCGTCAGCCGGGTCCCCGTCACGACGGTCTCCAGCCGGGAAACCGCCTGGGCCAGACCATCCTCGGCGCGGACAAGGGCGGCCAGCTCGGCGGCCCGCTCCGCCAGCTGCCGGTCGCCGAGCGCCCGGTTCAACGCGGCCGTGAAGCTGGCGCCCGTCAGCGCGCGGGCCGGCCGGGCCGGCGGCGCCACCCCCAAGCTGGTCATCCGGCGCGACCAGAAGGGCTGGTCGATGCCGAACGGCCAGATGATCTGAGGCCTGCCCGAGCGGACCGCGGCCGCGACCGTGCCTGCCCCGCCGTGGTGCACGATCGCCTGCATACGCGGAAAGAGCCAGTCGTGCGGCGCGTCCCGCAGCACCAGGAACCGGCTGGCGGGCAGCAACCGCCGCAGCACCGGGCTCAGCGACGCCACCACCGCGCGGGTGCCGGCCTGATCGGTCGCGGTGATGATGGCCCGCGCCAGCCGCTCCGGATCAGGGCTTGGCATGCTGCCGAAGCCGATGTAGACGACCGGATCGCCATCGTCGAGGAACTCCGCCAGCCGACGGGGAGGTGACCAGCCGGGCGCGGCGGGCAGCATCCAGTACCCGGTGATGTGCGCCGTGGCGGGCCAGTCAGCCGGGCGCGGGACGACATGGGCGCTGAACGAGTGCAGCACGGTGACCGGCGCGCCGTCCGCGGACCGCAGCGGATCGTGGCGGCCACGCCGAGGCGGCAGGTGCAGCCCGTCTCGCCGCCATCGATCGATATCTCGCCGGCACCACAGGCCCGCGAGCTGCCTGGCGACGCGGTACGACGGCCGGTTCATGAGGCTGGGCGCGCGGCACGGCCAGGCCGCGGAGAGGAATTCCCTGGTCGGCACAAGCACCGGATTCGGCTGCGCCACCACGGCCGGCACACCGAGCAGCTCGGCTAGGTGCTGACCGAGGGGCAGCACCGGATGATGCACGACGACGTCGGCACCCAGGCGGGCCGCGGCGGTGGCCGCTGGCAGCACAGCGGCCGCCCGGCGACCCATCGTCTGGCAGAATCGCGCCAGGTGCGGCAGCCCGTGCCGGCCCGCAAGCCCGGCACCGACCTCGCTCATATCGAGGTCGAGGGGCGCGAACGGCACGCCGTACGCGGCGGCCAGACCGGTGAAGGCGGCGGGCGCGGCGAGCACGGCGTCGTGCCCGCTGGCCCGCAGTGCGGAGGCGAGCGCAACGAACGGCTGGACGTCGCCTCGCGAGCCCACCGTCAGCACAAATGCCCTCATCGCCGGCCCACCCCCGTAAAATCTGAACCCGCATGATGACTTCTTGAAGCTTAACTATTACTCATAGTCACTAGCGGTGGGCGGACAAACGTTAACTTTGCTACAGGCGTGTCGGATGAGCCTGGCTGGGTAGAGCGCGCGCCGCCCAGGCGGAGCCGTACGGCGCCGTGACCTCGCCTTTCTAGCGGTCGCGGCAGAAGCAGGCAGCCAAGTGATCGTTGACGATGCCGCAAGCCTGCATCGTCGCGTAGGCGGTCACCGGGCCGGTGAAGGTGAAACCGTACCGCTTGAGCTCGGCGCTGAGCGCCTTCGACGACGGCGTCACCGATGGCACCTCAGCCAGCGTCCGCGGCGCCCGGCCTTCTTCGCCGCCGTACTTCCACACCAACGCGGTCAGGCCGTCCGGCAGGTCCAAGGCGGCCCGGGCGTTGGTGATCACCGCGTTGATCTTCGCCCGGTTCCGTACGATGCCCGGATCGGCCATCAGCCGGGCGACATCGGCTTCGCCGAAGCCCGCGATCGCCGAGGCGTCGAATCCGGCGAAGGCGGCCCGGAAGTTCTCCCGCTTGCGCAAGATCGTCAGCCAGGACAGGCCGGACTGGAAGCCCTCCAGGCACAGCCGCTCGAAGATGGCCACCTCACCGCGAACCGGGCGGCCCCACTCCTCATCGTGATACGCCAGGTATTCCGGCGCGCTCAGGCCCCAGGGGCAGCGCAGCCGGCCGTCCGGGCCCGGGGCCGGCCCCTTCTCCGGCGCGGCCGGCCGGACGTCGGGGGCGGCTGGCTGCCCGGTCACCAGCCCTGCTCCTGTTCGGCGGCCTGCGCTTCAGCATCGGGCCTTGGCGTGACCGTGGGATTGGGCTGGGTGGCCGCGGGGCCGGGTTCGGCGTCGGGCCGGTCAGCTGGCGGCGGGGCGGGATGTCCACCCTCCTCCGGCTCACCCGACGGGGTCTCGGCGGCGGCGCTGGCCTGCGCCTGGCGCAATGCCTCGGCACGCTCGGCTTCCTCCTGCTGGGCCCACCAGCCGTGCGCGTCGTACAAGCCCTGCGGTCCGTGCACGTCGAACGGCGAGGCCGGCCGCGGTTGGGCGGGCTGAGGCGCGTCGGCGGGCTGAGGCGCGTCGGCGGGCTGGTTGACCTCGACGGGCTGGGTGACGTCGGCGGGCTGGGTGACCTCGACGGGCTGGGTGACGTCAGAGGACGGAAAGGCGCGGGGGGGCAATGGAGCGACAAGGACCCCGGGAGCTTTGATCCGAGGAGGCTGATGGTCTTCAGCGGTCGGAGCGGGCTGAGGCGCCGGAGGCGAAGCCAGGGGGATCTCTTGGGGGGCCGTGGGGGCTGGGGCGGCCAGAGGG
>Ga0224557_1000138_pt1 | contig 84339 bp, 80 predicted proteins | sample 714S31014metaG_FD_180677 | JGI IMG/M metagenome (GOLD analysis project Ga0224557, IMG submission 180677) | Peat soil microbial communities from Stordalen Mire, Sweden - 717 S3 10-14 | ecosystem: Environmental > Terrestrial > Soil > Wetlands > Peat | place: Sweden: Norrbotten County, Stordalen...
GGTGGTGGTGGCCGGCGGGGGGTGCGGGGTCCGCCAGGCGGCGGAGCGGGCGGGGGTGCCGTATACGACCGCCCGCGGCTGGGTCCGCCGGTTCCGGGCCCGCGCCGCACGGCGGACGCGGTGCTTACCCGGTCCCCCGCCGTGCCTGCCCGCTGGTCCGTCCCTGCCTTGCCGCTGACGGCCGCCGGCCAGGTTCCCGGGGCGGAAACTGGGGGCCTTGCCTGAGAGCGGGCGGACCTGCGCGGCCAGGTACACGGGTTCCGTGCGAACCGTGTAGGGATCGGGTCTACATGAGCACCCTATCCTGGGACGTTACGGTAGTTGAGCAGCGGCGGGGACCGGTTTGGTCGGGGTTGTTGAGCAGAGCGTCCGCGGCCTTCGGGCCTGAGCGCGCCGAGCGGCTGGATCGCGGCGCTGACGGCACCTGGCCATCGTGGGAGCCTGCCGGACTGCTGGCCCGGTGGTACCGGGTGACCAGCCTTGCCTAGCCCGGCAAATCTCCTACCACCAGGACCGCGCCAGGTGGTGGCCCGGAGGGGGACCTGTCCCCCTCCGGGGCAATTGGCTGCTGCAGTGACGACGGGACTGGAATCCGTCTTGTTCGACCTAGGCGTCCTCGATGACTTCCGCGAATGCGATCACGACGCCTCCGGTGGCGTGCTCGACGGTAGCGGCGACAAGGGGGCCCGCCTCTGCGGCGGCGGCGCTGGCCGCCGCGTAGTCGGCGAAGTAGAGGTCCAGCAGCCGGTACGCCGGGGTCGGGCTGCCGTCTTCCTTGGGCCAGACCTTCGACGTCTGCAGCCGAGTCAGGCCGGGGAGCTTGCGCGCTAGCGCGATCTGGTCCGGGTAAGCCGTCTCGAAGGCGTCCGGGTCGGTGGGGTTGGAATAGACGAAGCTGATCTTGGTCGGCTTGCCGTGCTCAGTCATGGATGACCTCCTGGTTGTTAGTCTCGGTTGATACAAGCGAGCGGACCCAGACCTGGACGATGATGTCGGGCGAACTTCCGGTAGCGCAGTACTGTCTGTCGACTGTAGTCAGAGGAATGGGCAGCGACCATGACCGATTCGCCGAGACATCTTGCCGATCGTCCAGCGACGCCAGCCGATTTGCTCCGATCGCCGCAAGAGTTTGCCGATCCGCCAGCGCTTGAGGAAGCCGCGCTCGGCCTCGACGCAGGTAGTCAGCCGCACGACTTGCTCTCGGAGCTGCTCCGGAGCGTCCGTCTGAGCGGAGAACGGATCGTTGCGTACGCTCCGCTGCGGACGTTCTCGATCGGCTTCGCCGATGTCGGCAGCCTGCACATCCTCGAAGAGGGCGAACTCGCGCTCCGGATCGACGGAGACCCGCACGTCGAGCACGTAAGCTGCGGCGATGTCGTCCTGCTCCCGCGCGGCGACCCGCACCACATCAGCGATGCAGGCAAGCGCGCGCACGCGATCGTGCGTGCCGGCGCAGCCGGGAACGACGCACCCGAGCCAGCGCGCTGGCTCTGCGGAACGTTCACGATCGGCGACCCGCAGGCGAGCCACCTGCTCGCGAGCCTCCCGGCCGTGATCATCCTGCGCGGCGCCCGCGGCCCAGCGCTCGAAGGGCTCGAAGTGGCCCGCAGGATGCTCCTATTCGAGATGCAATCACCCTCTCAAGGATCGGCGGTGATGGTCGCCCGCATCCTCGATCTGATCTTCATCCAGATTCTGCGCGCCTGGGCCGCTGGCACGGACGCCGAACCGAACTGGCTGGCCGGTGCGCTCGACCCGCAGATCGGTCTTGCCTTGAGCGCTATCCACCGAGACCCCGGCCACGACTGGACAGTCGAGGAGCTAGCCCGGGCGTGCAACCTTTCCCGGTCGGCGTTCGCTGCGCGGTTCGTCGCTCGCGTCGGGAAGCCGCCAGCCACCTATCTCGTGCACGTACGCCTGGACGCCGCCACCGGCCTGCTCCGCGACACCTCCCTTCCGGTCACGCTCATCGCGAAGAACGTCGGCTACACGTCGGAGGCGGCGTTCAGCCGCGCGTTCAAGAACCGCTACGGCACGCCACCGGCTCACTGGCGACGAGACACACGAGCGAAACACTCGTGAGCGGCCCACGTGCCGCGCGTCGTTCCGTTCAGTCGCGGAGGCGCCGGCGAAGAGCCGGCAGCCGAGATCGCCTGGGTGGCCGGGACTCCCCGGCAAGGGCAGGGCATCGCCACCAGGCATCCGCCGCCGCCGCTGCCGGGTCGGCCGTCAGGCGGCAGCCCGCCGGGCTAGTCACCCGACGCAGTAGGCAGTGCATGCGTACGGATGCGCCGCGAAGTTCGGCAGGTACGACTCCCTCGTCTCACGATGAGAGAGCAGATAATTAGCGCTTCGTGCCGGGTGCCTGCCGATCGGCCTTGGTTTCCGGTCTTGCGGAGCGCGGTGTTACCTGGTCATGTCGCCGGGCCGTCTTAGAGGGCATCTGATCTAGGTCACTGATGGTTCGTCCGTTTGGGGCGGGTCATCGTGCCAGGTTTGAGTGGATTCCCCGGTGGCCCGTCTGCTCATGTTGTCGATCATGGCCCAGTGGATCATGGTCCGGGAACGTCCTGGGAGTGTCTCGTAATCACGGACTAACCGGCGATGCAGCATCCACCAGCCGAAAGTGTGCTCAACGATAGCCCATCTGTCCGGTAGCGGGGCAAAACCTTTCTGGCCGGGATCCTTGCTGACGACCTCGACGTCTATGCCGTGCGCTGTGCCCCGCTCGATGACGCTGCGCTTGCAGCCGCTGTCCGCCCAGGCCTTGACCACGCCCGGGTGGCGGGCGGCCAGCTCATCGGCCACGTCCCGGCCGCCGGTCGTGTCCTGCACGCTGGCCGCGGTGACCAGCAGGACCAGGAGCAGGCCGAGCGTACCGGTGGCGATGTGCCTTTTACGGCCCTTGATTTTCTTCCCGGCATCGATTCCCTGCGAGGACTCCGGCACGTTGCCGGAGGTCCGGATCGACTGGGCGTCCAGGATCGCGGCGCTGGGCTCCGCGCTGCGGCCTGCGGCTTTGCGTACCGTGCGGCGCAGCTCATCATGGATCGCCTCCGTCGTGCCGTCGGCCTCCCATTTGGCGTAGTAGTCATAGACCGTCTTGAAGGGCGGGAAATCGTGCGGCAGGTACTCCCAGGCGATCCCGGTCCGGTTCACGTACAAGATCGCGTTCACGATCTCGCGCAGGTCATGCACGGGCTCGCTGAGGCCCGGCCCCGCTTCGGCCCGGGCCGCCCGCCATGCGGCCAGGACCGGCTCGATCAGTGCCCAGCGGGCATCGGACAGGTCGCTGCGGTATGCACGCCGGGAGGTCATGACGGCGATCTTTAGCAGGTCATACACCGAAAGTACGGGACCTCGAACACAGAAATATCTCCCCGCTGAGACAGACAGGGATTATTCCGGATCAGATGCCCTCTTAGCCCAACCCCGCGTATCCAACCCGATCAGCGTAACCAGTCACGGGTGCCCGGTTAGTTGATCATGCTGGTTGCGGTGGCATCCAGCAGTTCCCGCTGACGGCGCCGCGGATGGCGGCGAGAGGGTGGTGGCCGTGGCTGGCGGGCGGTGGCGAGGTAGGAGCGGATGCGGCAGTGGCGCTGCAGGGTGGCCAGGGTGCGCCAGCAGCCGCTGATTTTCGCGGCGAGCTTGTAGCCGCGGACGGCATTCTCCGACCCGTTGTTCGTGGCCGGGACGTCGAAGCGGGTCGCGAAGAGCCAGACCTGGGCGGCCTTGCGTTTCAGCCGCCGGGCCAGGACCAGCCCGGGGTGGTTGCCCTTGTGCCAGGGCCGGGACAGGTTGACGGAGATCCCGCAGGCGGCGGCCTGGTCGTAGCTGCGGCGCAGCCCGGCCAGGAGGGCGGGCTCCAGGCTGGCCTGGCGGGCGCCGCGGGCGGCCCTGACGGCGGCTGCGGCCGCGCGGAGGGCGTCGCCGGCCTGCCGGGTCCAGACCTGGGATACCGAGCCGGTCGCGCAGGCGTCGTCAAGGTACCGGTACAGGTGGGCCAGGCACTGCTGGACGCCGGCATCGTTCTCGTCTGAAGGCGATATGAGCCTGCAGGTGGTGGCGTTGATGGGCGCGGCCGTCTGGTGTGACGGTTGCGGGTCGGCTGAAGCGTCCCGGATTCCGTTAAGGCTTTGATCCGCGGATGTCCAGGGGTCACTGGCGAAGCAAGACGCTGGGTAAGTGGAGGTGCGTTGCGAGTCCCCATCAAGGGGACCTCCTGAGAACAGTCTGGCGGGCGCCGGGTGAAGGCCGCGACCCGGTGCCATGGCGTCAGCACGGTACGGACTAGCTGCAGTCGGTTAGGCAGGAGGTGGCACTCGCCGCCGAGCAGCTCGGCGAATCCGGTTGCGCCTAGATAGCTCCGCTCGCGCTCGGAGTAAAGCGACAAGTCACACCGGCCGACCTGCCAGCTCGACAGGACCAGGGTGCCGGCCGGGCTGAGGATTTCGCTGAGCAAGTCGAGAAAGCTGGCGCGGCGGTGCCTGGACACATGATCGACCGTGCCCAGCATAGCGGTGATCAGCTGGAACGGGCCGTGCCGTGTGGCGAGCTCGCGCATCACAAGGGCGTTCAGGAAGTCGGCGCGGTATAGGAAAACCCGGCCGGGCCGACGCAAGCGGGCACAGTGCCTGATCGAGGCGGGTGAGTTGTCTATGCCACAGATGGTCCTGAAGTCTTGGTCACAGCCCCACCGTAGGTAGCGCCCAGTGCAAGTGCCCAGGTCAAGGTAGCTGATCTCGCGGCTATCCAACGTCGCTGTGGCCGCGCTGGCCACCACCCAGAACGCCTCCATCTCCGCCCGGGTGATCTCGGCGTCAGCGGCCTCGAGCCGGTCGTAACGCTTCAGCCAGGCCCGGTCGTACTTGGGCAGGGCAAGGTCACTCGCTGCCCGAAGGGTCATGAGCTGGCCCTGCTAAGCCTGTCGACCACCTCAGGGAGGCTCAGCTTCTCGATGCCGCCCACGGCGTTGATCGACCGCCACTGCACGGCGATCTTCACCCGGTCGGCTACCAAGGCGGCGGCAAATTCGTTGCACTTGCAGCCCGTGATGTGGACATAGTTGGCGTACGCCATCAGCGGGGCGTGCACCGCCCGGAAGAAGCTGTCCGCGGTATTGCCCACGGCCAGCGGTTCTAGGACGCCCATCGAGTGCAGGTCGTTCGTGTCTACGCCCATGCCGGGACTGGCCACGAAACGGCTCCCCGACGGATGCTGGTGGTACTTGACCGTAGGCTGGTGCACGTTCCTGAAGCCGCACAGGGTGCGTACCAACAGCAAGGACACGGCGTTGAGCTGCTCGGGTGGGGCTTCGCCGAGCTGGCCGGTCTTGTTGCGGCCAGTCAAGATTGTCGGCTCGAAGTACGATCGAAGGCCGTGGTCGACCGTAAAGGCGGCGACAGCGGGCACGATGCTCACGCTCAAATCGCTGACTGGCATCTCGATCCCCAGGCGGCCACGAAGGTCGCCGGTGAAGATCTCGTTCATCATGGTCAGCAAGCCAGACGGCAGCTCGATCTTGGTGTCGCGCGCGTTCACCAGCGCATAGTCGTACTCTCCGTCCAGCGGGCGGCGGATCTCCGTGTTGGCCGCGCCGTCGGCGGCCCAGATCGAGTGGTAGATCTGAATCTGTTCGCGGTACTCGGCCAGTTCCGACGTTAGTGCCCGGACGGTGGGCCGCGGCAGGCCGTCCGCGCTGAAGCGGCGCAACCGTGCCTCGATGCGATCCCTGCTTGGACCTTGCAGGTGCCGTCGCGCGTCCTGCCAGGCTCGGCGGGCCGATTCCTCGGCGGAAAAGATGAGCCCTGCGGTGAAGAACAGCCACTGCATGCCGGCCTGACGTATCTCGTCGAGCAGATCGAAGAACCGGGGAAAGATCGTCGGCTCGCCGTCCCCCGACGTGTACACATTGCGGGCGCCATGCAACCGCGCGGCCCTGATGACGGATACTGCACCGGAATAGAATCTATTGACGATCGCGTCATCATAGGGCCGTGAGAGGACGGGTACCGCGGCTGCGTAGCAGCCCCGGCAACTCATGTTGCACTGCTTGGGCGTGAACAGGTTGATGGTCTCCATCGTGTCAGCGGCAGCGGCCGGGACCAGTCGGGCCAGCTGAATATCGTCCATGGCCTCAAGGTCGGCCAAGTGCTTCTGATAGACAAACCTCTCTGCCTCGGCAAGCCCCACCGTCCCGCATAGCCTGACTGTGTTCGCCGCGAACTTCCTCAGGTAATCAACGTATGGCCCGCAAAAAGTTCTTCCGATCGCGAGGTCGATGGTCATCACATTGCGCACTATTTGCTGGATGCGTGCATCAGCCGGCAGGTGGTCGGGCAACAAATTCATCGCGCCGAAGGCGCCGTGGTGGTGCCCGTAGAACTCGGCGACATCAGGGGCTAGGACGGTGGTGGGCATCGCGGACACGGCGAATCTCTATTCCAGGCTTAGGTCATGACCTTGGCGGTCTTGCTTCAGATGATCTAAATAGCAGGCGAGAATCCGCATGCAGGGCCATGTGAGTAATGTCGGGCTCGCATGCGGGAGAACGCTGGATCCTGCCACCGCGCTGTCCTGCCCGCCAGATCCGGCGGGAACTCCCGGCCGAGATCGCCGCTATGTGCCGAGCGGGTAGCCAGCACTCAGGCGACCGCTCCTGCATGCCATGATGAGCCATAGACTTATAGCACCATGACTGAATGCATACGGCAAGGTCAAAAAGGCAGTTTCTGAACCCGGTGGCTGGGCGGTGCCGGGATGGCGGTTATGATCTTTAAGGGGCGCGGCGTGTCGGCTGAGGGTGAGAATGGCTCCTGGTAGTGGCGGCGGCGAAACCAGTCAGTAACACCAAGAGCCCTGGTGTCAGCCTGCCCCTAAGGTTACTATTCATCTGCCCGAATCGGGCATATGGTTACTTTGCGGACGCCTGACCGGCCTCCTGAGCCACTGGCTGAGCATGTCCATTGCTCTGGGCACCTGCCACTTCGCGCCGGGCGAGACAGTTGCAGCCGTGTACGGATCTTGAGACGATGACTACTCCCAGGAAGTATATAGCCGTCTGGTAATTCGCGCATGAGGAGAACACATGGACTCAGGGCTCTTGTGGACGATCATCGGCTCTGGCGCAGGAGTGTTTGCCCTCGGGTTCGCAGCATGGCAGGTCAGGCTCCAGGTTCTCGAACGCCAGGAGCGAAAAACAAGTGACCTTCCGGATGACGCAAGGTCTGGGACTGGCGGGCTCCCGGTGGCTGTGCCGTTCGGTCGCCTCCCTGCAGTAGTGCGCGGACGGGATATATTGATGCATGAGATGCGCAGTCTCATTAACTGGCGATTTCGACCATCAAACAGAACCTGGGTGCTAGTTGGCATGGGCGGCGTCGGTAAATCCACTGTTGCGTTGTCATTGGCCGAGATGGCGCAAAAAAATGGTTGGCATGTCTGGTGGGTAACCGCACATAATAGCATGTCAATAACTGGCGGAATAGTTGAGATCCTCCATCAGCTTGAGGCTCCGCTTTCTGTTATACAAGCTGTAAGTGAAGGCGCGCCGACGGCGCCGACCAGAACATGGAAATTTCTCAACGGCAGGCATCCTGCGGGCAAGCACTGGCTCTTGGTGTTTGATAATGCAGACGACCCTGACGTGCTGGCGGCAGGGTCAGGAAGCCCAGCCGACTGCACAGGATGGTTGCGGCCTGATCCGGCGGGCATCCTCATCGTTACCAGTCGAATTGTTGATGCGCGAATATGGGGATCCCGAGTATCGTTGCGTGCGCTCCACCCATTGGACATTACCGCTGCGGCGCAGGTACTCTCCGATCTGGCGCCTGGTATCGCAGACCCGGCGGGGACGCAGGTTAATGAACTCGCGAAGCGCCTTGGCGGCCTGCCGCTCGCGCTGCATCTAGCCGGGACGTATTTGGCCTCTCCTTTCACACGCTGGCACACATTCGCTGAATACCGGGAGGCGCTGGACAGCGCGGGATTTCCGCAAGCATTGGCAGAGATTGACGAAGAGGCCAGCGATGCCCGTGATACAGTCCAGCGGACATGGGAGCTTTCTTTGGAGGGACTAGCGGCCGACGGGCGCCCGCAAGCGCGGCCGATGCTGTCACTTCTATCCTGTTACGCGCCAGCCACGCCAGTGCCGACCGCCCTGCTCGAATCCTCTCGTCTTAGTATCCTCTTCAGAGAGGTCCTGGGATCCGTCGTTCGTTCTCATGGAATGGAAGATGGGCAACGGCAAGTCCGTGAGGCTCTGAGTGGCCTCGCGATGATTGGACTTATTCAGATAGATGGGGCGGTGAATACTTCTGGCTCGGTGACCATTCACCCCGTGGTTTCTGACGTCAACCGCAGCCAGCTGCTCTCTGTGTCGCAGGCGACTCGGTTGGCTATCGGGAAAGCTGCCATAGAGTTGCTTGATTCGTTTGCCAGCAAACTTCACCCGATTAGCGCGCAGGATTGGCCCTCCTGGCAGCAAATAACGCCGCATCTTACGGCCCTGCTGGAATGGCTTGCGCCCTATATCGATGATCCTGGCATTATCAGTTTGCTCCATGCCGCGAACCCGGCATCTGAAGCCCTATGGCGATGTGGCGATCTCAGCACGGCCGAGAGTTTGGCCAAGCTATGCGTAACGGCGGCTATTCGGCTGGGCGATGATGAGCCAGCCGCGTTCGCTGCTCGATATGAACTGGCGACAACAGGTGCATTTCTCGGCCGCTACGCGCAAGGCGAGCACGTGGACGATGAGCTAGACGAAATGGCTGGCGTGCCTGTGGACCCAAGTTCATCTGCCCGCTGGATTGCCCGTTATCAGGACGCCGAGAAAATGCTGCGCGATATTCTCGCGGGGCAGCAACGGGTATTGGGACCGGACCACCCTGATGCGCTAACAACACGATATCGATTGGCCTGGGTGCTTGGACTTCAGGGTCGGCTTGCTGATTCAGAGCAGATGTTTACTCAATTGCTGAAGGATCGTCGGCGGGTATTCGGTGAACACCACTACGCCACCACTTCTAGTCGGCATCGGATCGGATGGGTGCTCACGCTCCAACACCGCTATGTGCAAGCAGAAAAAGTTTTCAGGGAACTTCTCCCTGACGAAGAGCGAGTACTGGGCGAAGACCACCCCGCCACTCTTACCACGCGGCACAGGCTGGCCTGGGTGGTGGGCCTCCAAGGACGATTTGCCGAGGCAGAACAGATGCACATAGGCTTGCTCCGCGACGAGCGACGCCTACTCGGTGACGAACACCCTGATACCCTTACTACACGTCAGAGACTTGCATTTGCAATAGACCGGCAAGGGCGGCATGGAGAAGCAGTGAAAATGTTCGCTGAGCTTCTCCCGGATCAGCAGCGGGTACTTGGTGTCAGTCACCCTGACACCCTTATCACTATGCATCAACTCGAGCGAAAGTCGCAAAAACGGCACCGCTCTATCAGCTAATCCGATGAGTTCGGGCCGGGTCGCGAGTCTGTTCTGGTGACCGTCGTAGGACGTCCGACGACGCTGCCCGGCACGAGACACCACGGAGGACACCATGACGACCACGCCGGACGACCCGACCATCGCGCTGCCCGACCGCCCGCCCGTCGTGGACCTGGCCACCTGGCAGGCCGCCCGTGACGAGCTTCTGGTCCGCGAGAAGGCCCACAACCCGCGAGGACGACGCCCTCGCCGCGGCCCGCCGCCGGCTGCCGATGGAGGTGGTGGCAGCTGGCGAACACGTGACGCGCGCGCTGGAAATCGCCGAACGCATCGCGAGCTTCCCGCAGGCCACGCTGCTGGCCGACCGATGGGGGCACCGACCACCACGCCCAGCTCGCCCCAGGGCAGCGGGAACACGTCACACCAGTCACCACCGACCTGGCCCTCCCCCGACACGTAGCGGGCAGCAGCCTCCACCCCGGTGACCACCGGCAGGGCCGAGGGCAGCAGGCTGCGCTGCAGGGCGGCCGCGGCGGCACGGTCCTCGCGGGACCTCAGCGACTGCACAGCCAGTGCCGCGCGGTCGGCGGCGAGCTGAAGCAGCGTGGCATCGTCGGCCGTGAAGACCCGGTTGCGGACCGTACCGACGTGCAGCACCCCGATCACCGCGCCATGAACCAGCAGCGGCACGCCCACCAGGGACTGGATTCCCTTGTCCAGCAGAATCGGGTTCAGCACGTTGCCGTGATCGACGTGGTCCAAGATGACCGGCCGCCGCCCGGCGGCGATCCGGCCAGCGAAACCCTGGCCGACCGGGATCCGCACGCCCTGCCTGACCTCCTCTTCCAGACCGCTGGCCGCGGTGGCGATAAGCTGACGCCCCGAGCTGTCCAGCAGCAGCACCGCCACCATGTCGGCGTCCAGGATCTCCTTGACGCGCGCCAGCAGCTCGGCGAGAAGGTCATCCGCGCCCAGATAAGACAGCGCCGCATCGGTCACCGACCGGATATCCCGGAGATTGCACCCCGCCCTGCTAGCGGGCCCGCTGGCGATACCATCACGAAAGACTACGCCACCATGATCGAGCTGCCTTCTGACAAGAACCGGCTCCTTCGCCTAACAGGACCACCAGCCCGCTGATCCCGCCCAGTGCCCCGCTGTCAGGGATAACCCTGATTCCCCTGCGCCTGCCGACCAGGGGCGAATGGGGGGTGAATGGGGGGTGAATGGGGGGTGATCCCGATCGACGGGAGCCACCGCCGACGGCAACCTTGAAGCAGGTAAACCTACTGCATCATGGAGACCGATCAACATGTTCGCCATCATCGTCCTGGCCGTCGTCGCCCTCGTCGTCGTCAGCTTCGCCATCCACGTCCTGTTCTCCCCCTGGCTGCTGCTGGCGGCCGTCGCCATCGTGGCCTGGATCAAGTTCCGGCCGAGCCGCTCCCGCCGGTAGCCCGCATGTCTGGGATCCAGGCCGCACTCATCATCGCCGCGCGCACAGGGGACCGGCCGCCGCGGCAGGCCCGGGCCGCATCGGCCCGCCCAGCGGCCCGTCAGCCCATCGATTTGGCTCCGTCCAGCGACTCGCGGATGATGTCGGCGTGGCCGGCGTGCTGTGCGGTTTCGGCGATGATGTGCAGCAGCACCCGGCGGGCCGACCACCGTTCGCCGGGCGCGAACCAGGGGGCCTTGGGCAGCGGGTGCCCGGCGTCCAGGCTGGGCAGGCTGGTGACAAGCGCGTCGGTCCGGCGGGCTACCTCGGCGTAGTCGGCCAGCACGCCGGCCAGCGTCTGGCCGGGCAGCAGCTGGAACCCCTGCGCTCGCCGCGCCCAGTCCTCCTCGGTCATGGCGGCGGCGTCATCGGATGGCGACGGTCCCGCCACGATGAAGTCGGCCCAGTGCTGCTCGACCGCCGTGACGTGCTTGATCAGGCCGCCCAGGGACAGCTCGCTCACGGTGGTGCGCTGCCTGGCCTGGGAATCGGTGAGGTCTCTGGTGGTGAAGCGCAGGAAGTGCCGGTTCTTGACCAGCGCCGCCAGCAGGTCGGCGCGCTCGCCGCCGTCGGTGCCCGGGTCAGCCTGGCCGCTAGCAGCTATCGGGGTGCTCGTCGTCATGATCTGGGCCTTTCGTGGTCGCCAGGCGGGATCCGGTCCCGCTCTAAGCCCACGTTACGAGCCATAGCGGCCACTTCCTGACCTCAACTGCACGAGACTGGGGAGATGGCCAACACCAGCATGCGAACGCTGCGGCTGCTGTCGCTGCTGCAAACACGCCGGGACTGGCCGGGTGCCGAACTGGCCGGACGGCTGCGGGTTTCGCCGCGCACCTTGCGCCGGGACATCGACCGGCTGCGTGAGCTTGGTTACCCCATCCAGGCCCAGCGCGGCACCGACGGCGGCTACCGGCTAGCCGCGGGCACAGCCCTGCCGCCGCTGATGGTCGAGGACGAGGAGGCCGTCGCCCTGGCTATCGGCCTGCAGCTGGCCGCGCACAGCGCCGTCGAGGGCATCGCGGAGTCCTCGGTGCGCGCACTGGCCAAAGTGGTCCAGGTCATGCCGGCCCCCCTGCGGCGCCGGGTCGAGGCGCTGGGCGCGATGACGGTGCCCGCACGCTGGGGGGACCCGGGCCGACCGAGCGTGGATCCGGGCATCCTGACCGCCGTCGCCGTGGCCTGCCGGGATAACGAAAGGCTCCGCTTCTCCTACACCGCGGCCGACGGCCAGCACACCGGCCGGTACGTCGAACCACACCGGCTGGTCCTGCTCGGCCACCGCTGGTATCTGGCCGGCTACGACCTCACCCGCCACGACTGGCGCAGCTTCCGGCTCGACCGGCTCACCGCGCCACGCGGCACCGGAGCACGGTTCCGGCCCCGCCCGCTGCCCGCCGCCGACGCTGCCGCTTTCGTCCGGGCCGGCCTTGACCACGTGGCCGCCGTCTACGACGTTGAGGTTCTCGTCCAGGCTCCGGCCGAGACCGTGCGCCAGCGGATTGGCCGGTGGGCCGCGGTCGAGCCCATCGACGCCACCCGCTGCCGGATCCGGATGACCGCCGACTCGCTCGACTGGCCCACCATGGCGCTGGGCGCGGTCGGCGCCGAGTTCCACGTGGTCTCCCCGGCTGAACTGCTCGACCGGGTGCACGACTGGGGTCGCCGATTCAGCCGGGCCAGCCTCAACAACTTTTAATCCCGAACGGCCCGTGGTGCAACGTCGGGCACAAGTGACGCCCGCCCAAAAACCGTCTCATCCGGACACGCGGGCCAAGGAATGGCTCATAGGTAACAGGCATTTCCGGTCGGCGTGATTTCAGTATGCAGTATGCGTAGGACCGAGACGATTTCTGTTTGCTTCGTTTCCGCCAGGCGCGATCTTTTGGCTGCGATTTCCAGGTGCCCTCTTGACATCCCGTCGGGCAAGGTGAAGTTTTATGTTCGTTACATAGGGGGTTTGGGGTTCTGGCGACAATTTGGGGTTGTCGCCATGAGTTCTCGGGGTCCTCGGGGCTTTCTGGGTCCGGTCACGCTCATCGCGCTGTTCGCCCTGCTCATGTCGGTCGTCGTGGCCGGAATCCCCGCGGCCGCCTCGGCGTCGGCCACGCCCGTGCAGCTGAACTACGCGTGCACGTCGAAGGCCACCGGCTTGATGCGCTACGTGACCAGCACGACGCAGTGCAACAGCAAGACCGAGACGGCGGTGACGATCGCGCCCGGGCCGGTCTACGTGTGCGTCTACCTGAACTTCTTCGTGCGCCAGGTGCCGGCCCTGAAGAACTGCACCCCGGCGTCTCAGTACGTGAAGGCGATGACGCTGCCGCCGACCAGCGCGCCGGTCTACTTCTGCGCGCTGAAGGTAGGCGGCCTGCTGACCTACACGACAAGTCCGACCAAGTGCTCTTCGTCCCTGCAGTTCCCGGTGGTGGTGCCGGCGCCTGTGGTGCACCAGGCGCCGGTCCTGGCGAATATAGAAACGAGCCCGCTTGCGTACACCGCGGGCACCCCGGCGGTGCCTGTCACCTCCAGCCTCACCGTCACCTCCTCCGACGACACCACCCTGGCCAGCGCGACCGTGACGATCAGTTCGGGGCTGGTCCCGGCCGACGACTCGCTGTCGTTCACCAACGCCAACGGGATCACCGGCAGCTACAGCTCGGCCAGCGGGGTGCTGACCCTCACCGGCACCTCGTCGCTGGCGACCTACCAGGCGGCGCTGCGCTCGGTCAGTTACGCCGACGCCAACGCCTCAGAGCCGGCCGGGACGCGGACGGTCAGCTTCGAGGTCAACGACGGGGCCGCCACCAACAACCTCAGCAACGTCGAGTCGCGGACCATCGCGGTCAGCAACAACAGCCCGCCGACGGCCGGTCCGGTCAGCGCGTCGACGAACAAGAGCACCGCGATCGACATCAACGTGCTGGCCAGCGCCAGCGGTCCCGCCGGGGACACGCTGAGCGTGGTGTCGGTGGGCACCACCGGCACCAAGGGCACGGTCTCGATCAACCCCAACGGCACCGTCCACTACGACCCCAACGGCCAGTTCCAGAGCCTGACCCAGGGGCAGACGGCGACCGACACGTTCACCTACGCGGTCTCGGACGGCTTCCAGACCTCCAGCCCGGGGACCGTCACGGTCACCATCACCGGGGCCAACGACCTGCCGGTCATCTCCAACGTCGAGACCAGCCCGCTCAGCTACCAGGCGCAGAGCCCGCCGGTCCAGATCACCGCCGCGCTGACCCTCAGCGACGACGACGCCACCATCGGCGGGGCGACGGTGTCGATCACGTCGGGCTTCAGCTCGGGTGCGGACACGCTGTCGTTCACCAACGCTAACGGGATCACCGGCAGCTACAGCTCGAGCACCGGGGTGCTGACCCTCACGGGTAATGCGTCGCTGGCGAACTACCAGACGGCGCTGCGTTCGGTGCAGTTCTCCACCAGCGACAGCTCCGCCAGCCCGGCCGCGCGGACGGTCTCGTTCACGGTGACAGACTCGGTGGGCGCCACCAGCGCGGCCGCGGCCCGCACCATCGACGTGGGCGCGGCGCCGGCCCAGCCGCCGACCGCGGTCAACCACAGCTACACGGCGGTCGGCAACACCCCGCTCGGCGTCGGCACCAGCCCCACCGGGCCGGCCGCGACCGTCAGCGGGAGCGTTTTGAACGGCGACAGCGACCCGGACCCATCCGCCACCCTCAGCGTGACGGCGAACACCCAGCCCGCGCACGGCACGGTGACCATGAACCCGGACGGGACCTTCACCTACGTTCCGGCCGCGGGCTACACCGGCGCCGACAGCTTCCAGTACACGATCGCCGGCAGCAACGCTCCCACCCTGACCGCGACCGCCACGGTGTCGATCACGGTCGGGACGCTGGTCTGGTACGTCAACGATTCGCTGGGCGCGGCCGGGAACGGGGAAGCGGGCACGCCGTTCAACACCCTGGCCGCGGCGAACAGCGCGGCCGGGGCGAACAGCATCATCTTCCTGTACCAGGGCAACGCCAGCTACACCGGCGGCGTGACCATGGCCTCGGGTGAGGACCTGTTCGGCCAGCCGCACGGGCTGGTCGTGGGCAGCTACTCCCTGGTCGCCGCGGGCGGGTCCGCGCCCGTCATCACCAACTCAGGCGGCGACGGGATCGACCTGGCCTCCAGCGCCGACGTGGAGGGCGTCAACGTGACCGGCCCGAGCGGGAACGGGATCGCGGCCTCGGGCGTGAACGACGCGACCGTCGGCACGTCCACCGCGGTGGCGATATCAGCCGCGGGCGGCGACGGCATCCACATCAGCGGCGGCAGCGGCACCCTGAGCGTCGCGGCCAGCGTCACCGGCAGCACCGGGCACTCGCTCTCGGTGGCCAGCCGGACCGGCGGCACCGCCACCTTCGGCGGTAACCTCACCGATCACGGCACCGGAATCTCGCTGACCGGCGACGGACTTACCGGCACCGTGTCGATCTCCGGCTCCACCATCACCGGCTCCGCGGACAACAACGCGATCATCAGCGACAGCAGCCGAACCCTCAACCTGACCGTGACCGGCTCCACGTTCAGCTCCGACAACTCCACCACGGGCAACGACGGGCTGCACGTCGACGCCAACGGGAGCACGGACGCGACCGTCAGCGTCACCGGGTCCACGTTCACCAACAACTTCGGCGACCACTTCCAGTTCTCCACCGACTCCGCCGCCACGGGCACCGACAGCGTCACGTTCTCCAGCAACACGCTGAGCAGCACGGTCTCGGGAATTTCCGGCGGCGGCGTGGTGATAAGCCCGTTCGGTAACTCGCACACCACGCTGACGATGGCCAGCAACAACATCCAGAACCCGGTCGGCAACGGCATCGCGATAGACGAGGACGGCACCAGCGGGACGCTGTCCGGCACGGTGAGCGGCAACACGGTGGGCACGCCCACCACGGCCAACTCCGGCGGCGGCGTCGGCATCAACGTCTTCGCCGAGGGATCGGTGACCGAGACGCTCGCCATCACCGGCAACCAGGTCTACCAGTACCAGAACGACGCCGGGATCGGCTTCCTGGACCGGGAGGGAAGCCCGGCCATGAACCTGACCATCACCGGCAACACGATCGCCGATCCGGGACAGTTCGGCAGCTGGGGCATCCTCGGCCAGGCCGGCGCGGCCTCGGGCGACGCCGGCCTGGTGTGCGCCGCCATCTCGGGTAACTCGATGACCGGCTCGGCCCAGGCGGGTCAGGGCGGCGCGGACTTCGAGATCGACCAGGAGTTCGGCAGCACGGTCAAGCTGCCCGGGTACACCGGGGGCGCCAGCGACACCAACGCGGTGGTCAGCTTCGTGCAGGGCAACAACACCAGCGGCGGCACCCCGAGCGGCATCGCCACCGTCAGCGGCAGCGGCGGCGGGTTCACCGGCGGCTCAAGCTGCTAGCCGCCTGAACGACCACACCCCACCGCGAGCACGATCAGAACAAAGGAGAGCGCGTGTCCGTTCCGTTCTTGTCTGAGATCAAGATCATGTCGTTCGGCTTTCCGCCCAAGGGCTGGGCGCAGTGCAACGGGCAACTGCAACCGATCAACCAGAACCAGGCGCTGTTCTCCCTGCTCGGGACCACCTACGGAGGTGACGGCCGGACCACGTTCGGGCTGCCCAACCTGCAGGCGCGGACCGCGATCCACTTCGGAGGTGGCTACAGCCTGGGTCAGTCAGGCGGCGAGCAGGTGCACACCGTGACCATCGGCGAGACGCCGGTGCACACCCACACGGCGATGGGCACCCCTACGACCGGAGACTCGCCCATCCCTGCCGGGAACTATCTCGGCGGAGCGGACAACTTCTACGCCCCGCTGGCCAACACCACGGCCATCGCGCCGACCACGGTCGCCAACGCCGGCGGCAGCCAGCCGCACGACAACATGCAGCCGTACCTGTGCGTCACGTTCATCATTTCGCTGTTCGGCGTCTTCCCGTCGCAGACCTGAGAGGTAGCTGATGTCCAACCCGTTCGTCGCCGAGATCAGGATCCTCGCGTGCAGCTTCGCCCCCGCCGGATGGGCGTTCTGCAACGGCCAGCTCATGCCGATCACCCAGAACACGGCGCTGTTCTCGCTGCTCGGCACCTATTACGGCGGCGATGGCAGGTCCACGTTCGGGCTGCCTGACCTGCGCGGCGCAGCCCCGATGCAGTGGGGCCAGGGACCGGGACTGTCCCTACATGACCTCGGCGAGTCCGGCGGCGAGCCGACGGTGACGCTGCTGCAGACCGAGGTGCCGTCGCACCCGCACGCGCTCCAGGCCAGTGCGCGCCCCGCGGATCTGGACACTCCGGGCCCGCAGAACGCCCTCGGGCGTTCGACCCCCGCCTTCGTCTACAAGCAGCCGTCCGGAGCCGCCACCCCGCAGCCGCTGGCGGCGGGGATCATGGGGGCACCCGCAGGCGGAGGCCAGCCGCACAACAACATGATGCCGTACCAGACGCTCAACTTCTGCATCGCGCTGCAGGGCGTCTACCCACCCCGCACATGACCACGGCCGGGCCGCCAGGCCTGCGCCCGGCCGGGCACCCAGGCGTGCGCCTGCTCGCCGTGGTGCCCTGGGACGCAGCGACGAAGGAAGCGTTCCTGCGCATGCAGTTCGCCGCGCAGGACAGCTACTATCACGCGAACTTCCCGAGCGCGAGCTACGACCTGATCGTCAGCGGAGCCGCCAAGCCGGTCCAGATGCACGTCGAACGGTTCAACCCGGCGCGGCGCCTGTATGACCGGCTCGGATTTCACCAGGTCGCCGATCAGGGCGTCTATCTGCTGCTCGAGCGCGAGGCCTGGCTGGGCGCGAATCCGCTGAGCGGCTAGCCGAACACTGCCTCGTAACGCATCGCCGTGCCCGCCGCCTCAGAGTCGGCAGCCTCGGTCGGCCCGACCGGGACGATAAAGAACTCAAGCGTACCGAGTTGCTCGTGCTCGAGACGGTATATGCCCTGCGGCATAACCGGCTCCAGGGGGCCGTGGAATAGGACAGAGAACGGAGTACGGAACGTACCCGAGGCACCGGCGGGATATTCGGTAACATCGGCGAGCTCCGCGTCGAAGGAAGATGCAGAGCCGTCTTCCTTCGGTCCGCCGGTCAGCCGGAACCGAGAGTTCCTAATTCCACGGAAATCCTCGGCGGTCAGTGCCTCGAGTGAACGGCCAGTCGACATGAATTAATCATAGCCCGGCTTATCGTGGATCGTTAGCTTCGGCAGAAGAAGCTAACGATCCACGATAACCATTATGATCACGGCATGCCTGCGCTCCCCCAGCGTGCGGATCGTCTCGGCGACCATCTCATTGTCTGCGGCGACGGGCCGCTGGCCTACCGCATCACAGAAGAGCTGACGTCCAGGTACGGCGAGCAGGTGACCGTCATCCTGCCGTCCAGCCATCGGAACCACGGCCCGCAGATCAGCGCCCTGCCGGGCGTCCGGGTCCTGGAACATCCCGAGCTCAGCAGCCGGGCGTTCACCGACGCGGACGTCGGTTCCGCGCGGGCGCTGGCCGTTCTGTGGCAAGACGATGTCGGCAACTTCCACGCCGGGCTGCGAGCTCAAGAGCTCAATCCCGGACTCCGCCTGGTGCTCGCCATCTTCAACCGGCGCCTCGGCGACCACATCCGCTTGTTCTTCCCGGACTGCACGGTCTTGTCTGGCACGGCGATGTCGGCACCGTCGTTCGTCGCCGCCGCGCTGGGCGAGCCGGCGCCCAGCCACGTCCGGGTCCAGCGGCGTACCCTCTACGTGGCCAGACAGGCCGACGTAGCGCCCGACCACGTGATGTGCGGCCTGGCCACGCTGACCGGCGACACGGAGGAGCCCCGGCTGCTGCCGCCCGGCACCAGCGACGCTGACCTGGTGCTCGCCGTCGCAGACGGGACGCCGCGCAACCCGCTGACCCGCCGCCGCGATCCGGCGCGGGCCTTCGCCGGACTTGTTCGCCGGCTCGTCTGGCACAAGTTCGGTCTGGTCTTCACGGCCCTGCTCGCGGTGATAGCCACCGGCTTCGGATTGCTCGCCGCGGCCAGCTACTCCATCAGCAACGCCGCGTACCTCACGCTCATGGACCTGACCGGATCGGCGCTCACGAATCCCGCCCTCGGCGGGGACGAGAAGGCTTCGCAGGTGCTGCTGACCCTGGACGGCATGGCCTTCATCCCGGTGGTGACCGCCATCGTGGTGGGCGCGCGGCTGACCGGCTCGGTGCGCCGCACGCCGCGGCCTCCCGGCGGCCACATCATCGTCGTCGGGCTCGGCAACGTCGGCGCCAGCGTGACCGGCCAGCTGCACGACCTGGGGTTCGACGTGGTGTGCGTGGACAACAACCCGAACGCGACGGGGATCCCGATGGCTCGTCAGATGGGCCTGCCGGTAGTGATCGGAGACGCGTTCCGCGAAGAGACGATGCGCGCCGCCAGCCTCGATACCTGCCTGGCCCTGGTCTCGGTGGCCAGCCAGGACATCGTGAACCTGGAAACCGCGCTGCACGCGCGGGCGCTCCGGGAGAACCTGCGCATCGTGCTCCGGCTCACCGACGACGATCTCGCCGAACGCCTGCAGAAGACGACAGGCAACACGATCTCGCGCAGCGTGCCGTACCTGGCCGCGCCGGCCTTCGCCGCGGCCATGCTCGAGCATCAGGTGCTGCGCACCATAGCCGTGGGCCGCCACGTCCTGCTCATCGCCGACGTCAGGGTGGCCGACCAGGCCGGGCTGGCCGGGAGCTTCCTCGCCGACACCGAGCAGGACGGGCAGGCGCGGATCCTCGCGCTGCAGGTCAGCGGATCCGCCGGGGTCGACTGGTCGCCGCACCGCGACTACCTGCTCGGCCCCGGCGACCGGCTGATCGTCCTGGCCACCAGGAAGGGCCTCGGCCGGTTCTTGTCCGTGCACTGAGCAGGGATGGCCCGGCTCGGCGGCCCCTCGATACCGGTGCCCGGGAGCGGCCAGCGCGGACCTCTGGCATCATCGAATGGTGAGCAGCACCGACCTCGATCGCCTCGCGCGAACCGCCTACGAAGCCCACCGCGGCGCGAATCCCGCCTCGCTCCCGCGCTGGGAGGACACCACAGAACAGGAAAGGAATGCCTGGAAGGCGGCCGTAACCGCCGTCACGAGCACGGAGGATGCCACCCTGGCCGACGGGCTGCCCAAGCAGTCGCTTGTCGTCCAGGCCGGCGACCAGACCCGCGTCTTCAACACCGATTTCACCGCGGGGCGGGTGGGAAACCTGCCGGTCAAGGACGACCGGGCGTCCGGCCATCATGCCTTGTTCCAGTTCGCCCACGGTCTGTGGTACGTCAAGGATCTCAGCTCAACCAACGGCACCTGGCTCAACGGGCGCCGCATCTACGAGGCCCAGCTGCTGAAGAAGGGCGACAAGGTGCGGGTGGGACGCACCGAGATTACGGTGCTGTCGACCTAGGCCCGGATTTCAGCTGTCCCAGGCCGGCGCCGGCCAGGATGGCCGGGATCGCCTGCTCGTTCCCCGGGACCATCAGGTGCACCCCGGCCACGCCGGGAATCTGGCCGAGTTCGGCAATGGTCTGGGCCGCGAGCCGGGCGCCCTCGGCGGCGACCTGGTCCGCCGGGACCGCGCCCAGCCTGCGGTACACGTCATCGGGTACGTCCACCCCGGCCACCTTGTCCCGCAGGAAGTCAAGCGCCCGCAGCGACCGGATCGCGCCGACGCCGGCCAAGATGGCGCACCGCTCATCCAGCCCCAAGTCGCGGACCTGGACCATCCACCGGCTGAACGCGGCGACGTCGAAGACGAACTGGGTCTGGACGAACTGCGCGCCGGCCGCGACCTTGCGGCCGAGCCGGACGGCCCCGGACTCCGCGAACGGGTTCTCCACGGCGCCGAGAAAACAGTCGGGCGGAGGATCAACCGGGCGCCCGGATAGCAAGGTGTGCTCGTCGCGCATGGTCCGCAGCGCCCGCAGCAGCTGGGCGCTGTCCAGGTCGAAGACCGGCTTGGCCGCCGGGTGATCGCCGGACCTCGGATGATCGCCCGTCATGACCAAGATGTTGCGGATGCCGAGCGCGGACGCCCCGAGCAGGTCGGACTGCAACGCGATGCGGTTGCGGTCACGGCAGGTCATCTGCATCACCGGCTCAAGCCCGGCGGCCAGCACGGCCAGGCTGCCGGCCCAGCTGGCCAGGCGCACGTTCGAGCCTTGATTGTCGGTGACGTTGACCGCGTCAACCCAGTCCCGCAGCCGCGCGGCCTCCTGGGTGATCGAGTCGGTACTGGCTCCGCGCGGCGGGCTGATCTCCGCGGTGACCGCGAAATCCCCCGCGGCTAGCCGCTGGCGCAGGCTCACGCCCGTTCCCGGCCGTGACCAGCTTGGTACCGCCATGGGGGGATCATACGTCGGGTAGCTGGTAGCGGCCGTGGATGCGGTGGCCAGCCGGGTCGAAGGGAGGGCGCAGGTGGACGGTGGCGGGGTAGAGCTCACCGGCCACGTTGACCTGGTACTGGCCGGCCTGGGCGGCGTCGCGGGTGAGCACGCCGCCGTCCGGGTGGCGGACGTAGGCCAGGCCCACGCAGCCGCCCACCGCCTCGCCCCACGCGCCCGAGGTCACCTGGCCGACCGCGATCCCGTCCCGCAGCACAAGCTCGCCGCCCCAGATCATGGCGCCCGGATCGGCGGCCAGCACGAGCGAGACCAGCCTGCGGCGGGGGCCGTCGGCGCGAGCCTGCTCGACGGCTTCCCGGCCGAGGAAACCGAGGCTGGTGCCGAGCTTGCAGGCGAAAAGCAGCCCGGCCTCGACCGGGTTATCGTCCGGCGTCAGCTCGCGGCCGAAGGCCCGGTACGCCTTTTCCAGCCGCATCGACTCGATCGCGTAATAGCCCGCGTTGACCAGGCCGAAGTCGGCGCCGACGCGGACCAGGTCCTCGTAGACGCCGACGGCGAATTCGGCGGGCACGTACAGCTCCCAGCCGAGCTCCCCCACGTAGCTGATCCTGGTCGCGCGGACGGTGGCGTAGCCGAGATCGATCTCGCGGCTTGAGCCGAAAGGAAACGTTGCGTCGCTGAAGTCAGCGCGGGACAGCCGGGACAGCAGTTCTCGCGACCGCGGCCCCATGACGCCGTAGACGGCGTAAGCCGAGGTGACGTCGGCCAGCGCCGCGCGGGCCCCGGCGGGCAGCTGCCTGGTGATGTGGTCCTGGTCGCGTTCGGCGGACGCGGCGCTGCTGACCAGCAGGAACTCATCGGCGGACAGCCGGGTCACGGTGATGTCGGCCTGGTAGGTGCCGCGTGCGCCGAGCATCGGCGTGTAGACGGTCCGGCCGGGCTCGACAGCGACGTCGGCCGCGCACAGCCACTGCAGCACCGGCTCGGCGTCCGGGCCTGACAGCAGGTACTTGGCGAAGCTGGTCTGGTCGAACAGGGCGACGCTGGTGCGGGCGGCGCGCTGCTCGGCGCAGGACCAAGGCTGCCAGTTCTGCTGACCCCAGCCGTATTCGATGACCGGGCGCTGGCCGGGCGGTGCGAAGAAGTTCGCCCGCTCCCAGCCCATCTTGCTGCCGAAGCAGGCGTTGGCCGCCTTGAGCAGGTGGTACGCCGGGGACCGCCGGAACGGCCGGGCACTGGTCAGCTCCCGGTTCGGCCAGGGCACCGCGTAATGCAGGCCAAGCACCTCGCTGACCCGGTCCCGCAGCCACTGGTTGTTCCCGTTGAACCGGGCAAAGCGGCGGATGTCGACGGCGGAGGCATCCAGGCTCGGCTCGCCCTCGGTGATCCACTCGGCCAACGCCCGGCCGGCCCCGCCCGCGGACGCGATGCCGACCGAGTTGAAGCCCGCGCCGACGAAGAAGTTCCGCACTTCCGCCGCTTCGCCGAGGATGAACTGGTTGTCCGGGGTGAAGCTCTCCGGGCCGTTGTAGAACATCTTGATCCCGGCCTGCGCCAGCGCCGGGATCCGGGTGATGGCGCTGTCCATCAGGATCGCGAAATGATCCCAGTCTTCTTCGAGCAGCTGGAACTCGAACGGGTAGGGCAGCCGGTCGGGCGCGACCCAGGGCCTGGCCTCGGGCTCGAACCCGCCGACGAGCAGCCCGCCCACCTCTTCCTTGACGTAGGTGTAGCCATCCGGGTCGCGCAAGATGGGCAGGTCCCTGTCCACCCCGTCGATCTGCTCGGTGACCACGTAGAAGTGCTCGGCCGAGTGCAGCGGCACGGTCACCCCGGCCAGCGCGCCGACCTGCTTGGCCCACTGGCCCGCGCAGTTGACCACCACCTCGGCCTCGACATCGCCCTGGTCGGTCCGGACCCCGGCCACGGCTTTGTCTTGAGTGAGGATGCCGGTGACCCGGGTGCGCTCGCGGATGGTGACACCGCGCGCGCGGGCGCCGCGGGCCAGCGCGGCGGTCAGGTCCGTCGGGTTGGCCCGGCCGTCGCCGGGCAGCCAGATCGCCCCGGCGAGGTCGCCGGTCGCCAGCAGCGGGTACAGCTGGCCGGCCCGCTGCGGGCTGATCAGCTCGCAGCCGAGCTGATAGGCCGCGGCGGTGGCGGCCGTCCGCTTCAGCTGGGTGAGGCGGTCGGCGGTCCGGGCCACGGTGAGACCGCCGCAGCGCCGGAAGCCGGCCGACAGGCCGGTCTCCTCCTCCAGCCGGGCGTACAGCTCCATGGAGTACTGCACCAGGCGGGTACCGTTCTGCGAGGCGCGTAGCTGGCCGACCAGGCCGGCCGCGTGCCAGGTGGTACCGCACGACAGCTGGCCCTGTTCGAGCAGCAGCACGTCGGTCCAGCCCATCCGGGACAGGTGGTAGGCCACGCTGGTGCCGATCACGCCGCCGCCGATGATCACGACGCGGGCGCGGCTTGGCAGCGCCGACGGGGTGCGGCTTGGCAGCGCCGACGGGGTGCGCGGGGGGCCTGCGGGGCGCGGGGGGCCTGCGGGGCGCGGCGGGTCAGTCATCGCGCTGGACCTGGTCGAGCAGGCGGGTGAAGCCCGCGGCGGTCAGGCCCGCGGCCGCGCCGTCGAACCGTTCCATCGCCCACGACCAGAAGTCGAAGTCGATCGGGCTCACCGCGTTCTGGATCGCGCCCCACAAGGTCCAGCCGTACATGCCAACCAGGCCGAGCAGCCGGGCCCGGGCGACCTGGCCCGGGCGGAGCCTGCCGTAATAGGCGGTGACCAGCTCCGTCAGCGCGTCGGCCGGCAGCCGCGACTCGGCCCAGATGTTGCCGAGTTCAAAGCAGGCGTCGTTGTTGCCTGACAATTCGTAGTCGATCAGCCAGATCCGGTCCCCGTCGTCGATGAAGTTGGCGGCCAGCAGGTCGTTATGGCACGGGACCGTTCGGGGGGCGCGGACGGCCAGCGCTTTCTCGGCCGCGGTCAGCTGCGGCCGCAGGTCGTCGTACCCGGCCGGGATACGGAAACCGCCTGACGTAGCTACTGACAGATAACGCCGCTGGATGTCGAACATGTCGAAGTCGTTGCCGAACCGGGCGCCCGCGTGCAGCCGACGGCACGCGGCGGCCACCCGCGCGATGTTGCCTTTGGCCGCCACGTCCGGCGGGCGCAGCGTGCGGCCCTCGATGTAGCCGATGACCAGCAGGCGGTCCTGCGGGCGGTACTCGATGACCGGCGGTCCCGCCCCGGCCGCGGCCGCGGTGACCGAGTTGCGGTACTCGCAGTCGCGGTCGATGGCGAGCAGGTCGCTGCCGTCCTCTGAGATACGCGCGACGAAGACCCCGGCCGGGGTGCTCACCTGGTAGTTCCGGTTGGTCAGGCCGCCTGGCAGCTCGCGGACCCGCCGCGGCCTGGCAGCCAGGCTCGCGGTCCGGTCGAAAAGGGCATCCAGTTCTGGCTGATCAGCCATCCGCGGCCCCCTCCCCCGGCTGTCTTTCCCGACCCGTACCGCGACCACGGTACTGACTCGGGGCACATCGCCCAGGTATATCTCGCGCGACACTTATCAAACACCGAAATTAGACGCACCATGAGAGGTATGGAACTCGGCCCGGAGCCGGTCAGCTGGGACTGGACCGTGCTTGAGCTGGATCCCGCGGACGTGGCCTGGCTCAGCCCGGCCATCCCGCCGCCACCCACGACGGCGCTGTCCGGCTCGGCCATCCCCCCGTCCCCCCGGACCACGCTTTCTTCCTGCTCGGCCATCCCCCCGCCGCCCAGCACCGCGCTTCCTTCCTGCTCGGCCATTCCGCCGCCGCCGAGCACCTCCCTGTCCTGCTCGGCGATCCCGCCGCCGCCGAGCACCTCGCTGTCCTGCTCGGCCATCCCGCCGCCGCCCAGCACCTCGCTGTCCTGCTCGGCCATCCCGCCGCCGCCCAGCACCACGGTGGCCCGGTCGGCCAGCCCGCCGCCTAGGATGGCTGGATGAACCCCGGCGGTCGTGGCCCATCGCGAGAGGAGCCGAACCGGTTTCTCGGCTTCCCGGTCGGGGCCGGATGGCCGGGCCGGGCGGGTGGGAGTACGGGCCCGGCGGGTCGGAGTACGGGCCCGGCGGGCGAAGAGCCGCAGCGTGTCATGGGCTTTCCGGTCGACTGGTTCGGATCGGCGGATCTCGGCCAGCTCAGGCGGCTGGTCCATCCCGTGCGGGAGTACCGGCGGTGGGCTCAGCGCCCGCGCCCCGGCCCGGATGGGACGGGCGGGGTCGAGCCGTAACCGAGGCGCTCGGCTGCTCGTCGGGCTCAGTGCCTGACCGGCCGGCGCCAGCGCGTCATAGCCGTGGACCCAGCCGATGCACTCCCGCAGGCTCCGCAAGGTCCCGGATCTGACCACGACGATGGTCATCGTGGTTGTTCCAGCCCCACATGCCGGCTGCGAACTCCTGCCCGCGCTGCGGCTCGCGATCGAAGCGACGGTCAAGCTTCCGAGGGCCCCGGGCACCGCACCCTCAGCCGCCACTCCCGTCACTTCCTCCGCACCCCGCCCCACCCGCCAGCCGCCCGGGAAAAGATCGTGGAAAATACGGCTTCCGCGGTGACTTCGGTACCCCATGCCCCGATCCTCCACGAAAACCCTATCCTCCACGCAAACCGGACGACAGGGCCGCCATCACATACGGCCGGACCAGGCACGGCATGCACCCTGCATCACCACACCCAGCAGCCACCGCGCCACCAGCAAGACCGCAGTGGATCCGCGTCCAGCGGCCTATCCAGCGGACCCCCGCAACAACAATGGTCCGTGGGTGCGGTTGGCGGGCGGGGCGGGCGGGCTAGCGATTTTGGCGGGGGTGGGAAAACCGGGAGCCCCGGGTGACGAGGAACAGGACCGCGACCACGAATCCGATCCACAGCCACGGCACGACGGGCATCACCACCGCGTGGGCGAACGCCATGGCGAGGAACACGGCGAGCACGATCAGCAGCACCGGGTGGCGGCGGCCGTGCCGGGAGCGCACCGGCATCGACGCGGACCCGGTGGGGCCGGCGGACTCGGCTGGCCCGGCGGCCGGCGGCCCGAACGCGTCGGGCAGGTCATCGAACAGGCCGCCGAGGTCCGCCCGGGTCTTGGCGCTCATGGCGCGTCCGACCCGCTCGTCCAACTCGGCCTGGTCGAGGCGGCCGTCGGCGTAGTGCTCGGCCAGGCGGTCGGCGACCGCTTGGCGCTCGGCGTCGGAGACGCGCAGATGCTGGTCGGACGAAGGACCGCGGAACAGCGGTGAGAAGCCTCGCGGCCAGGACTGGCTTGATGGCGTGGGCATGATGGCTATCTCCTCTTCTTAGGACCGTGACCGGGACTGCAGGGATTCGACCAGCGAGCTGGCGATGGAGACGTCGCTGCCCTCTTCGGGGATCAGCAGCAGGCCGGCCAGGTAGAGCGGGATGCCCGCGCCGCCCATGACGGTCAGCAGCGCGAAGGCGATCCGGACGATGGTCACGTCGACGCCGAAGTAGCGGGCGACGCCCGCCGCCACGCCTGCCAGCATGCGGTCGTTGAAGGGGCGGCGCAGCGCGGCGTGCTCGGGCTGGTAGCCGAACGGGGAGCCGGTGCGGGGGTCGGTGCGGGGACCGGAGCCGGTGCGGGGGTCGGTGCTGGGGCCGGTGCGGGGGTCGGACTCGGTGGTGAGGTCTTCTGGGTTCTCAGTGGTGGTGTTCATGGCTTCAGCTTGCCTGCGCGGGCCACCCGCGCACATCGGGAAGATCCCCGCCGCTCCCCTGATTGCCGCGGGCCGGATCAGGGTCGGGGTCAGGGTCGTGGTCAGGGTTGTCCCGGATAGCCAGTTCCGGCCGTAGGGGGCGATGATGGGACCGTGGACGATCCGGCACGCTGGCACCACCATCATGACCACTTCCGGCCCGGGCGCCGACGGGGTCATGGCCGACGGGGTCATGGCGGTCCGCTGCGCCGCGACCCGGCCGACCGCCTCGGCGGCGGCGTGGCCGCCGGGGTAGCTGGATGGCGAGGCATCAACGTCACCACCGTGCGGATCGCGTTCGTCCTGCTGACCGTGCCGACCGGCGGAGCCGCGGCGGCCCTGTACGTGCTGGCCTGGCTGCTGATCCCGATGGCCGGGTCAGACAGCAACATCGCCAGCCGGGCCAGGTCCGACGCGCGCGGCATCCGGCTCGCGGTCGGCCTGGCCTCACTGCTTATCCTGGTGCTGCTCGTCGCCCGCACACTCGGCGACGGCTGGCTCACCGGCTGGGTGTGGCCGCAGGTGATCAGCGTGGCCGGGCTCGTGCTGATCTGGCGGAACGCTCCGGCCGAGGAACAGGTTGTGTTGCGTCGTCTGGCAGAGCCGCTGGAAGGGGTGGCGGGTGGTCAGGCGGGTGCCGCGGGCTGGCGCAGGCGGTCGGTGATACGGCTGACGATCGCGACCCTGCTGCTGTTCGGCGGCGCGGGCTGGCTGTTCTCGGCGCACGCGAGCCTGGCCTTGCTGCGGCCGCTGGGCGGCGTCACGCTGGTGATCGCGGCCATCGTGCTGTTCCTCGGGCCGTGGTGGCTGCGGATCGCACGCGACCTGGTGCTGGAACGCCAGGCCAGGGTCCGGGCCGAGGAACGCGCCGACATTGCCGCCCGGGTGCACGACTCGGTGCTGCAGACGCTGGCCCTGATCCAGCGGCGCGCGGACGACCCGGCCAAGGTCATCCAGCTCGCCCGGCAGCAGGAACGCGAGCTGCGCTCCTGGCTGTTCGAGGGACGCAGTCCGGACGGCACCGACGCGGTCACCACGTTCGCGGCCGGGGTACGCCAGATCCAGCAGGACGTCGAGGCCAGGTACGAGATACCGGTCGAGGCCGTGACCGTCGGCGACGGCGAACTCGACGACGACCTGAACGCGCTGCTCGCGGCCGCCCGGGAGGCGACGGTCAACGCGGCGAAATGGTCAGGGGCCGACGTCATCTCGCTGTTCGCCGAGGTCGAGCCCGCCGAGGTGTCACTGGTCGTGCGGGATCGCGGCCGGGGCTTCGACCCTCAGGCGGTCCCGGCGGACCGCCAGGGCCTGGCCGAATCCATCCACGGCCGGATGACCCGCCGCGGTGGCACCGTGACCGTCAGCACCGCCCCCGGCGAAGGCACCAAGGTCACGCTGAGCATGCCCGTCACCGCCAAGCCGGTGCTGGCCGCCCGGGACACGACATGACGCGGGTGGTGCTCGTCGACGATCACGGGCTGTTCCGGTCCGGGGTGCGGGCCGAGCTCGGCCACCAGGTCGACGTGGTGGGCGAGGCGGAGGACGTGCAGCCCGCGATCGCGCTGATCGCCGAGCTCCTGCCCGACGTGGTGCTCCTCGACGTGCACCTGCCCGGCGGCGGCGGCCAGGCCGTGGTACAGGCGATCAAGGCCGACCACCCGCAGGTGCACTTCCTCGCGCTGTCCGCCTCGGACGCCCCGGAGGACGTGATCGCGGTGATCAGGGCCGGGGCCCGCGGCTACGTGACCAAGACGATCTCCACCGCCGAGCTGGCCGACGCGGTCCGCCGGGTCGCGGCCGGCGACGCGGTGTTCTCGCACCGGCTGGCCGGGTTCGTCCTGGACGCCTTCGCCGCGGCGCCCGCCGCGGGCGAGGTGAAACCGGCCTTCGACCCCGAACTCGACCAGCTGACCAGCCGGGAACGGGAAGTGCTCCGGCTGATCGCGCAGGGCTACACGTACAAGGAAATCGCTCGCGAGCTCTTCATCTCGGTCAAGACGGTGGAAAGCCATGTGTCCTCGGTGCTGCGCAAACTGCAGCTGTCCACCCGCCACCAGCTGACCAGGTGGGCCACGGAACGGCGGCTGACCTAGGAAATCCGCTACCAGGCGGGGTCCAGGGCGGGCCGGTGCAGGGCCAGCACGTGCTCGTGGGTTTCCCGCTCGACGGCCAGTCCGCGGGCCGCCATCACCTTGTACGCCGCCACGCACGGGAACGACTTCGACGCGAACGCCACCTCGGAGTCCGGGCGGCGGGCGGCGAGGCCGTCACGGATCAGCCGGCCCTGGTTCGCCAGCCCCGCCGGGCGAGACCGAGCTGTGCTCGGGAAACAGCGAGAGCAGCTCGGCGCCGGTTTCGCGGGACGCGTCGGTGTTGAGCGGCTTCGTCGGTGTCATGGGCTGAAGCTACGCTAGAGCGGGCAGGCTCGGGAGAAGGAGACCCAGATGACCGTGACCGCGGCGGAGTTCGATGAGCTGGTCGGCCTGGTCGCTGACTTCGTCAGGCACGAGGTCATGCCCGCCGAGGCGGGCATCGACGAGTCCGACGAGATCCCGGCCCGGCTGATCGCGCAGGCCAAGGAGATGGGCCTGTACGGCTACGCGCTGCCGACCGAGTACGGCGGGCTCGGCCTGTCGGTGCAGCAGCAGGTGCGGGTGGCCATCGAGCTCGGCTACACCAGCCCGGCGTTCCGGTCGCTGTTCGGCACCAACAACGGCATCGCCGGGCAGGTGCTCGTCTCGGCCGGCACACAGCAGCAGCGCAAGCAGTGGCTGCCGCGGCTGGCCTCCGGTGAGGTGGTCGCCTCGTTCGCGCTGACCGAGCCGGACGCGGGCTCCGACCCGAGCCGGCTGGTCACCACCGCCGACCCGCAACCGGACGGCAGCTGGGTCATCGACGGGCTCAAGCGGTACATCACCAACGCCCCGGCGGCCGACGTGTTCATGGTGTTCGCGCGCACCGACCGGCAGGCCCCGCCGGGCAAGGACATCGGCGTGTTCGTCGTGCCGGCCCGCGCCGAAGGAGTCGCGGTGGCGGCCAGGGACCACAAGATGGGCCAGGCCGGCGCGTGGACCGCCGACGTCGCGTTCACCGGTGTCCGCGTCCCGGCCGACGCGCTGGTCGGCGAGGCGGCCCAGGCCGGTTACGCCACCGCCATGCGCAGCCTGGCGCACGGCCGGCTGACGATCGCCGGCGTCTGCGTGGGGGTGTCGGCCCGGCTGATCGACGAAAGCGTCGGCTACGCCAAGGAACGCCGCCAGGGCGGCCACCCGATAGGCGACTACCAGCTGGTCCAGGGCATGCTCGCGGACTCCAAGACGGAGTACCTGGCGGCCCGGGCGCTGGTGCTCGACGCCGCCGCACAGTACGACGCGGGCACCGACCGGCGGCTGGCCCCGTCGGCGGCGAAGTACTTCGCCAGCGAAGCCGTAGGCCGGATCGCCGACCGGGCGGTCCAGATCCACGGCGGGTCCGGGTATATCCGGGGCATCGCGGTGGAACGGCTGTACCGCGACGTCCGGCTGTTCCGTATCTACGAGGGCACCAGCCAGATCCAGCAGCTCGTGATCGCCAGGGAGATGCTCCGTTAGCGCGGGAACCACGGTCCGTTCGGCAGAAAAAAGGGTCTCAAGCTGCTACGGCGGGCCGAGACCGGCTCTGGCGGCGGCCTCGGCCCGGTCGCGGCAGGCGCGCATCGCGACGACCTGTCCGTCCCGCAGGGTCAGGACCAGGTAGTTGCGGTCCGCGGCCGGCCGGGCGCGGCGCTGGTCGAGGCCGGGCGTGTGGACGACGACCATGACCTGGTCACCGGCCGAGGCGATCTCCTCCACCTGTGACCGCAGGCCGCTGGTGGCCTGGCGGTTGAGGGCGTGCAGCAGCCGGGGCCGGCCGTGGCAGGTCTGCGGCTCGGGGTCGGCGAACGCGGGGTCGAGGTAGGTCCACTCCAGGTCCGGGTGGATCAGGGCGAGCATCCCGGTCATGTCGCCCTGGCCGTACGCCTGGTAGGCCGCACGGACCAGGTCCTCGTTTTCCTTCGACATGACGTTAGTATCGGTCAGAACGGCCCTGCTAGTGCTGCTGCCGACGGTGTGGCACGGTGGCTCGTCTCCCTGATCACGCGGGTGGTCCACGCGCCAGGACCTGCAAGACCCGACAGACCCGACAGACCCGACAGCGGAAGTTGTCCGGCTAGAGCGATATCGCCACATGCACCTCACTAGTGTATTTATTCGAATATTATCATTTATCATGGTTTTTTACTTGAAATCTGATGCGTTATTCGCTAGTATGTTTGATGTCCGGCAACCGGCCGGACCAAGGTCATTCCGCTGAACGGACGGTGGTTCGTGGCCACGGGACCGGCTTCCCCGGACTCCGGGCGGGACGAAGATCCTGCCGGGAGTGCTGACGGGTCGGGTGAGGCGCCCGAGAGGTGGCGGAAGCTGCCGCCATCACGGGAAGACTGGCTGACCGAGGAGGAGTGGGTCGCACGGATGTCCTCGGGGGAGGACGAGGAGTGGTTTGGCCCCGGGGATGACCCGGAGGACAATCTAGGCGCCAGTGATCCCGCGCAGCCGGGCACCAAGCCACGGCCCGGCCGTATCTCGAAGGGAGCCGTCCGCGCGGTCAAGGGGACCCGGCGGGGTCCGGGTCAGCCCGGCTCCGCGCGGCGGGTCCCGGTCGGGTCCTGCGGCCCGGCCGGTGCGTTCGCCACCGGCCATCCCCTGGACACCGCTCCCGGCGGCGGCGCCCTGCTCGGGCTGGCCGAGTACGCGGCCGGCCAGGACGACCGGTTCGGCGGCAGCACCGATGATGAGCTGACCGGTATCATCTGCGCGCTGGACCGCGCTGAGGCCGCCGCCTGCGCCATGAAGCACGCCGCGGTCGCGGAGCTGATCCGCCGCCGCCCCGGCCCTGCCGCCGAGCCCGTGCTGGCTGCCCCCGGCAGCTGGGAGGAGTTCACCGGCACCGAGCTGTCCTGGGCGCTGGCCGACACCCGCTGGGCCGCCGAGAACATGCTCGACCTAGCCCAGACCCTCACGACTAAGCTGCCAGGCACCTACGCGGCGTTCCGCGCCGGGGTGCTGCGCCAGTCCAAGGTCGAGATCATCGCCCGCGCCGTGACCGGGCTTGACCCGGACGAAGCCAGAGCGGCGGAGGCGCTGGTGCTGGACCGGGCCGGGCGGCTCACCCCCGGCGGGCTGCGGGCCGCGATCAGGCGGGCCGTCATCGAGGTCGCCCCGGACAAAGCCGTCACGCGGCGGGAGAAAGGCCAGCAGGACGCCCGGGTGGAACGCTGGCCCGAGCACTCAGGCAACGCCGGCCTGGCCGGCCGCGAACTGCCGCCCGCCGACGTCCTGGCCGCGGACCAGAGGATCAGCTGGTGGGCGAAGGAACTGAAGAAAGCCGGCCTGGACGGCGATATGGAGCAGCTCCGCGCCCTGGCTTTTCTCGACATCATGCTCGGCCGGGACTCCCGCACCGGTGGCCCCGGCCCGGACCCAGCCGCCAGCGGCGCGTGCCTGCCGCCGACGGAAAGCGTGCTCCCGGCCGGGTTCGCCGGGCGGATCAACCTGACGATCCCTCTGGCCACTCTGCTGAGCCTGGCCGAGCGGCCAGGCGAGCTGGCCGGCCTGGGCCCCGTCGACCCCGCGCTGGCCCGCGACCTGGCCCGCGCCGCCGCCACCAACCCGAAGACCACCTGGTGCGTGACCGTCACCGACGCCCAAGGACACGCCATTGGCCACGGATGCGCCCGCCCCGGACCCGCAAGCCACGCGCGGCCCGCGGACCGGGCGAATTCCGGGGCGCCCGGTGACCGCGACCCGCCCGGAGGAGACGGCAGCACCCCACCGCCAGGATTTACCTTCACCGCCTCCGGACAGCCCGGGCCCCCCGGCGGCTACGGCTCCTGGCGGCTGACCACCGGGAGCCCTGGGCAGCGGGCCCTGATCATCGCGCTAGACCCGATCGCCCTGCAGGAATGCGATCACCGGTTCGAGGCCTCCGGTCACGACCCCGGCGTCAAGCTCCGGCACCTGACCCAGATCCGGCACGCCACGTGCACCGGCCCGACCTGCCGCCGCCCCGCAACCGGCTGCGATTTCGAGCACAACACCCCCTACGAAGCCGGTGGTAGAACGTGTTTGTGTAATGGCGGACCGAAGTGCAGGCACGAGCACCGGCTCAAACAGCACCGCCGGTGGAACGCCGAGCAGCTCACCCCCAGCACCGTCCGCTGGACAGCACCGTCCGGACGCCAGTACACCACCGAACCCACCCGCTACCCGATCTGACCGGTGGCGGCCGGCGCGTCATAGATCGTTCTGGTCATAGGCGGGGCGGGAGGCCATGACGAGGAGGATCGTCCCCAGCAGCACCGCGGCGCCCGCCAGCATGGGCGGGGCCGGGCCGACGCGGTCGACGGCCAGGCCGGTGAGACCATAGCCCACCGCCGTGCCCGCGTTAGCCGCCGTGTTGATCTAGGTCGTCGCCTCACTCCCGCCGGTCTGGCGGTAAAGCCGGTCGGCGCTGAGGTAGCTGAGCACGAGGACCGGGGCGATCGCGGTGCCGTAGGCCAGGCGGCCCAGGCTGGCGGCCGTGAACGGGCGCACTGCGCCGGGCAGGCAGAGCACGGCACGGTACCGTACGTCAGAGCCTGTTGCGGGTGTGACACGAAAACTCCACAGGATAAGGACCGGCGCCGGCAAGCCGGGCTCGGCCGGCTCCGGCGGGCCTGTCACCATAACGGCCATGATCGGACGACTGCACCACGTCATCCTGGACGGCCCGGACCCGATGGCGCTGGCCGCCTTCTACTCCGAACTGCTCGGGTGGCCGGTCACCTACCGAAGCGACGACTTCGTGGTGGTCTCGGCCGACAGCATGTCATCGGGCCTGGCGTTCCAGCTCGCGCCCGATCACCAGCCGCCGGCCTGGCCGGATCCAGCCCGGCCCCAGCAGGTACACCTCGACGTCATGGTGGAAGACGTGACCGCCGCCGGCTCGCGCGTGCTGGCCCTCGGGGCGACCAGGCTCAACGACGAAGGCGTCTACGCGGATCTGGCCGGGCACCCGTTCTGCCTGATCCGGCGGCCAGCGTGGGCTCCGCCGATTCCGTCAGGAAGCTAGCGGTCGGGGGCGCGTTGACCTGTCGTAGGCCGCGGGGTCCCGCCTACTTCCGAGCTGCCGCGCACGTCGCGCGTCCACCATCCTGACCGCTGTCGAGTAGCATTATTGACGCGGAAGTGTTATTGATTAGCCATTGTTTAAAATACCATTTTGTGTTATTATAATGGCTTCTTGGTCGTAATCTTTCGCGTGTGATTACTGATGGACAGCCCAGTTTCACCGCCTTCACGGCGGCGGCCGCACGCGCCGCTCATCTGATCGTCGACCACGAGCCGGTGATCTTCGCCGATACGCTGGCCGTGGCCATGCTCGGCGAGCGGGCCGACGAGCTCATCGAATACCACCGGGCGCACGGCACCCACCCCGTGCTTTCCGGTGCCCGGGCGCAGGTGACCTGCCGGAGCCGTTACACCGAGGACCGGCTCGCCGATGGCGTCCGGCGGGGAATCGGCCAGTACGTCATCCTCGGCGCGGGCCTGGATTCCTTCGCCGGCCGCAGCGAGCTGGCCGGTCAGGTGCGCGTCTTCGAAGTCGACCATCCGGCCACTCAGGACTATAAGCGACGGGTGCTTCCTGACACCGGAAACGTCACGTTCGTTCCGGTGGATTTCAGCCGGGACTCGTTCGGCGAGGGACTGCGGCGAGCTGGTTTCGACGTGGCCGCGCCCGCCTTCGTGAGCTGGCTGGGCGTCACCGTGTACCTGGCGGAAAGCGCCATCGACGCGACCCTGTCGGTCGCCCGCGGCTTCGCCCCTGGTTCACAGATCGTGGTCGACTACATATTGCCCGCCGGGCGGCGAGACGCCGCGGGCGACACCTATGCGGACCTGGTCGGGCAGGCGTCCGCCGACCAGGGCGAACCCTGGCGGACCCTGCTGGCCCCGGACGCGATGGCCGCCCTGCTCGCCCGGCACGGCCTGCAACTGGTCCGGGACGTGAGCCAGCGTGACATGATCCCGGCGGCGGCCTGGCACCGGTCCGACTCGCTGCGCCCCATCGAGCTTTCCCGCCTCGCCCTTTGTACCCCCACCGGGGGCATATAAGGGGAATTCCATGATCGTGGCCAGTTTCGGGGGTTATTTGCCTGTTTCTGGCCACGATCATGAAGGGGTACCCGCCCGGTGCTTAGTGCAGGAAGGGCTTGCCGAGCGGGAGCGGCTTTCCGCCGGTGCCGGCTGAGGCGGCACCGAAGAAGAGGTACACGCCGAGTGCGGCGAACACCAGGACGACGTAGCCGCCGGTCTTGATCAGGCCGGCCGAGGGGACGCCTGCCGCCGAGGCGCCGACGTAGCCGAGCAGCAGGAGCAGCAGCGCGAGGTCGACGAGCCCGAACAGCGCGGTGAAGGCCGACGGCAGCCGGAGCGTGGCCAGGGTCAGCATCACGATCGCCACCAGCCAGGCGATCAGGAACAGCTTCACCGTGGCGAGGACCGCGGTCGCGGTGATGGCGAACCAGTTGTGATCCAGGCCGAGCACAAGCACCGCGTAGCTCAGCCAGAAGGTGCCGAAGATGCCGAAGACGGCCGCGACCGCGCTCTGGCCGAGCGCCGCGCACCAGACCGCGGCCATCAGCAGGCCCAGGGCGGTGGCGGCCAGGATCACCGCCAGCGGGGCGCCGAGGACACCGGCCGGTACCACGCCGACCAGCGCCAGGCCGAGCGCCACCGAGCCGACGATGAAGCTGCCAAGGCCCAGCATCGACGGGTCACCCGCCATCGGCCCGACCACGGCCGCCGGCGGGGCGGCTGCTTCCTGGCTGAGAGTACCCGAGCGACCCGATTCGTCGGCGGTCGCATCAACAGTGGTCATTCATTCGCCCCTTCGTTGAGAGCGCCCCGCGGATGCGGGCTTAATGCATCCCTACGTCCCCGGCTGGACAGATGTGTTCTCACTTTGAACCAGGGGCGGTTCCGGGCGGGCCATGAGCCCAGGCCAAAGGCGGGCTTTTCCGGCGTATAGGGCATGTTGTGCGTACCGGACGGGCGATTTCCCGGCCGGATCAGCTTTAGTGAGTTTTAGTCTTCTTTGAAAGAATTACGTGGGCTTTCAGCTGCTGGCGGTGACGATCCCGTACTCGTGGATCTTGCGGTAGATCGTCGCGCGGGACATGCCGAGCGCCTCGGCGGCCCGGACCTTATTGCCGTCGTGATCCTGCAGGCTCTGCACGATCGCGTCCCGCTCGATCGACTCAAGCGGGGACAGCAGCCGGCGGCTCACGGTCCAGCACTCGGGGGGCAGGTCCTTCGGCATGATCACGCCGGCCCGGCGGCGCTGCACGACCTGCTTGAGCACCTGCCACAGCTGCTCGGTGTTACCTGGCCAGTTGTGCCGCAGCAGCAGCTGCATCGCCTCGGGCGAACAGGTCAGGCGGCCCTGCTGGCTCAGCCGGGCCAGGAAGAACGGCACAAGCTCGTGCAGGTCCTCGATGTGATGGCGGAGCGGCGGAAGCTCCACCGTGCCCTGGAAGAACCGCAGCAGCCTGGTCAGGTCGGCCGCGGCCAGCTTGCGGTTCAGCGTCACCGCGACCCGCAGCTCGTCCGGGCCGTCCTTGGCGTGGCCTTCGGGGCGCTGGCCGTTCCTGGCCTCTTGCAGCGCGCTGGACACCGCGTGCAGCTGCCGGGCGGTGAGCAGGTCGACGTGCCGGATCACCAGCATGCCCGAGCCGTCGAGCAGCTCGCGGCGGGCCTTGGTCAGCCAGTCCTGGGAGGCCGACTCGGCGTCGAGCACGTGGAACGGCGCGGCCGGGTTGCGCCGCTGGTGCACGGCGCGGGCCAGGGCCAGCTTGCCGATCCCGCCCTCACCCTCGATCGTCATCCAGTCGGAGGCATCGTAGAGCGCCTCGGCCTCCCGGCACGCGCGCAGCCAAAGCACGCCGCTGCCGACCAGGCCCGGCAGGTACATGGCCGTCCTCGGCGCGGGCGTCTCCGGGGCCGCGGCGGCCGCCGCGACAAGTTTCACGTGGACCACACCGTCGCTAAACGGGCCGTCGCCGGAGATCCGCCGGCAGAACATCCTCGCCATCACGCCGCTGGGCAGGTCGACGGTGACCGCGCCCGGATGGTTCCTGGCCAGCGCCTCGGTGGCGTGACCGATCAGGGCGGACTGGTCACCGGGATCAAGCACCCGGCGGGCGTGGTCGTTCAGCATGACGACGTCGTTGCCGAGCGCAAGCACGATGCCGCCGGTCCGCCGGCAGGCCCGCACGTACTCCTGGAGCAGGTGCAGGTCCCGGCTGCTGCCCGCGGCGAGCAGCGCCTGGGTGATCTGGTCGGCCGTCGACTTGACCAGCGAGATCAGCAACGGGTCGGCGTTCTTGCGCCAGCAGGTCAGGTCGATGACGCCCACCGTCTTGCCCGAGACGGGGTCGTGGATGGGAACCCCGGCGCAGGCCAGCCGCTCCAGGTGCTCGGCGTAGTGCTCGTGACCGAAGACGTGGGCCGGGCCGCCGGATTCCAGCGCGGTGCCGATGCCGTTGGTGCCGACGTGCTCCTCGGCGTAGCTGAAGCCTGGGGCCAGCTTGACGCCGTCCAGGTAGCGCTCGAGGTCATGGTCCGCGGTCAGCCGGGTCAGCACCATCCCCGCCGCGTCGGTCAAGACGATGCTGATCGGCTGACCGTCGAGTTGCTCGTGCAGGTGACGCAGCACCGGATCGGCCGTACGGGCCAGCGCGGTCTCAAGATCGGGGTCACGCAGGTAATTCAGCTCGATGTGATCGGCGGCTACGTTCCACTGCCTGGACCGCCACCAGGACGCCAGAATCGGTTTGCGCACCACGCTCGGATCGACCGGCTCGGCCGCGAGAAAACGGTCCCTGGCGTCGGCCAGCCGGTCCCTCGTCACGTGCAACTGCGATGACGCACGTACCATACAGCCTCCCCACCACATATCTCCGGCTGGAGGCTCAGCCAGGCGCGGATCGAAGTCGGGTTTACCCGCCCATTACAAAGTAAACCCCATGTTGCCGGCCACTGTCTCATGTTGAGACCGCCATATTTCCGCAAAGGGCGTTTTCTCGGGCGCATGGCAGCCTACGACCAGAGCATGGACGAAGAGACATTCAACCCCTGGAGCATCGTCAATCTCGTTTTTCATCATCTGGCTAGCGAGGGCCTTCATCCGGTGCTCGGTGAGGCGGGCGACCCGGGGGCGCCCGCGGCGGACCTGCTGCGCGCGCTCGGCATCACCCCGGCCGCAGAAGGTAACCGGCAGGCTTCCGAAAAAGTTAAGCAGCAGCTGGCCGAGCTCCGGGCTGCGTTCGATGTGTCTCATGTTGAGAGCTCATGACCCCTGCTATCGGGGTGTGATGCAGGACACAAGGACTTTCGGGGCCGTCGGCAGCCACAGCAGCCGCAAGGCCACGCTAGCCCGAGGGGACGAACTGTGAGGGCCCCCCGGGTGGACATGACCCCGGACCCCGGAGACCCGCCCAGAAAGGGGTGACGATGAGTCGCCAGAGTGTCGCCAAGGCTCACCAGAAGATCCAGGAGCTGTCCTGGGAGCCGCAGTACCACGAGCCCGTGGCGCAGTACGGGACGGACTACACGTTCCGCAAGGCTCAGAAGAAGGACCCGCTGAAGCAGGTCCTGCGGTCCTATTTCCCCATGCAGGAAGAGAAGGACAACCGCGTGTACGGCGCCCAGGACGGCGCGATCCGCGGCAACATGTTCCGCCAGGTGCAGGAGCGCTGGCTGGAATGGCAGAAGCTGTTCCTGTCCATCATCCCGTTGCCGGAAATCTCAGCGGCGCGCGCCATGCCGCTGCTGTTCCGCACGGTTCCGAACCCGGAGCTGCACAACGGCCAGGCGATCCAGATGATCGACGAGGTACGGCACTCGACGATCCAGCAGAACCTCAAGCGCCTGTACATGAACAACTACATCGACCCGGCCGGCTTCAACAACAGCCTCCGCAACTTCCAGAACGACTACTGCGGAACCATCGGCCGTCAGTTCGCCGAGGGCTTCATCACCGGTGACGCCATCACCGCGGCGTCGATCTACCTCACCATCGTGGCCGAGACGGCGTTCACGAACACCCTGTTCGTGGCCATGCCGGCCGAGGCCGCGGCCAACGGCGACTTCCTGCTGCCGACCGTGTTCCACTCGGTCCAGTCGGACGAGTCCCGGCACATCTCCAACGGCTACGCCACGCTGCTGATGGCGCTGTCGGACGAGAGCAACCACCAGCTGCTCGAGCGCGACCTACGCTACGCGTGGTGGAACAACCACCGCGTGGTGGACGCCGCCATCGGCACGTTCATCGAGTACGGCACCAAGGACCGCCGCAAGGACCGTGAGTCCTACGCGGAGATGTGGCGCCGGTGGATCTACGACGACTACTACCGCAGCTATCTCGTGCCGCTGGAGAAGTACGGCCTGGTCATTCCGCACGACCTCATCGAGGAAGCGTGGAACCAGATCTGGAACAAGGGCTACGTACACGAAGTCGCCCAGTTCTTCGCCACCGGCTGGCTCGCCAACTACTGGCGGATCGACCCGATGACGGACACCGACTTCGAGTGGTTCGAGTACAAGTACCCGGGCTGGTACGACAAGTACGGCAAGTGGTGGGAGAACTACAACCGCCTGTCCACGCCGAACGGTCACCACCCGATCGTGGCCGAGAACGTCGACTACGTGTACCCGCACCGGTGCTGGACCTGCATGGTCCCGTGCCTGGTCCGCGAGGACATGGTGATGGCCGAGGTCGACGGCCAGTGGCGGACCTACTGCCACGAGGAGTGCCGCTGGACGGACGCCGAGGCGTTCCGGCCGACCTACCAGGGCCGTGAGACCCCGAACATGGGCCAGCTCATCGGCAAGCGCGAGTGGGAGACGCTGTACCACGGCTGGAACTGGGCCGACGTCGTCACCGACATGGGCTACGTGCGGGACGACGGCAAGACGCTCGTCGCCCAGCCGCACCTGAACCTGGACCCCAAGAAGATGTGGACCACGGATCACCTACGCCGGATGGGCGAGGTGCTGAGCCCGAACGTCCTGCTCAACGAGATGTCGCCCGACCAGCGCGCGGCATTCCACGCCGATTACATCAAGCAGGGCCCGGCGGGCCGGCCGGCTCCGGCGGATAGCTAACCAACAGGCAGCGGAGGGGGCCTTACGGGGTTTCGTGGGGCCCTCTCCGTGCGCCGTGAACTGTCATCCAACTAGGAGCTTGAGGGGGGTTATGGGCCAAAAGCACGTCGTTCGGTTCGAGCCGGTAGGCATCGAGATCGAGGTAGACGAGGATCAGAACATCCTGCGGGCCGCGGCCGAGCAGGGCATCATGCTGATGCACGGCTGCAAGGAAGGGCAGTGCGCCTCCTGCAAGTCATTCATCCTCGAGGGCGACGAAATCGAGCACGACAAGTACTCCACGTTCGCATTGCCCGATTACGAGCTCGAAGAAGGCTACACGCTGCTGTGCCGGGCCCACGCCTACGAAGATCTCACGATCGAGCTCCTCAACTACGACGAGGAAATGATCCATTCCGGCCTGCCGATCCAGCAGGGCGTGGCAGAGGTGGTGTCCAAGGACCCGGTCACCCACGACATGCGGCACCTGGTGCTGCGGATGATCGAGCCTGATGAGATCAAGTTCTTCCCCGGCCAGTACATGGACATCGCCATTCCAGGCACCGACGAGGTGCGGTCCTTCTCCATGGCCAACACCTCAAGCCGGGAGAGCGGGCTGCTCGAGTTCGTCATCAAGGTCTACCCGGACGGGAAGTTCTCCGAGTTCCTCGCGGACACGCTGGCCGAGGGCGACCGGCTGGATATCACCGGGCCGTTCGGCGTCTTCACCCTGCGCGAGGGAGACAACGACCTGGTGTTCGTCGGCGGCGGGGCGGGCATGGCGCCCATCTTGGCGCTGCTGCGGACCCTGGCCGAGCGCGGCCTGAACCGCAAGGCCACCTTCTTCTACGGCGCCAGGACCGCCAAGGATCTGTGCTTCGAGGCCGAGCTGCGCGAGCTGGAGAACAAGCTGCCGGACTTCCGCTACATCCCGGCCCTATCCGAGCCAGCAGGGTCCGAGCCGGGGAACGACGAGGAATGGGACGGCGAGACCGGCCTGATCACCGATGTGGTCAAGCGGCACGCCAGCGACCTGCGCGGGGCACACGCCTACGTCTGCGGGCCGCCGCCCATGGTGGAGGCGGCGCTCCCGCTGCTCGCCATGCTGGGCGTGGAGGAAAAGCGTATCTACTTCGACAAGTTCACCACCACCGGTAACCCGCAGGAGTGAGATCATGACAGAGACGCATGAGAACGCCGAACGCAGTGTCCCGAAGCCGGTCTTCACCGACGCGGAGGCCGGCGCCAAGACCTTCCCGGACTCCACCAAGCGGGACTTCAACTACTACACCCCCGCCAAGCGCAAGCAGTCCCGGTACGAGGACGTCACCGTCGAGGTCCAGCCCGACCCCCGCCACTACCTCGCCCAGGGCTGGCTGTACGGATTCTCCGACGGCCGCGGCGGCTACCCGCTGGACTGGACCGCCCTGAAGGCCTGGGGCAGCGACCGGCCCGAGCCCGAGCGCTACCCCGGTTCCGGCGGCAAGGGCTACGACTGGCCCGCGACCGGCTGGCACGAGTTCCGCGACCCGAACGAGGAGTGGGAACTCACCTTCTACCGGTACAACTCCAACGTCGTCAGGCAGCTCAACCAGAACATCGACGTGGCCAGGCAGTCCAAGTCCTTCGACCAGTGGAACCAGAACTGGGTGCACTTCGTGGCGGCGAACGTCGGCGCGTGGATGCACGTGGACCACGGGCTCGGCCTGTACCTGTTCGCCAACGCCAACCGGCGCGCGCCGACCAACATGCACAACAACGCGATCGCGGTCAACAGCATGCACCGCATCCGGGCGGCCCAGGACCTGGCGCTTTACAACCTGACCCTGACCGAGGAGATCGAGGGCTTCGACGGGGCCGCGCACCTGGAGGCCTGGAACAGCGACCCGGCCTGGCAGGGCGTCCGCGAGGTGGCCGAGCAGCTGACCGGGATCGACGACTGGTGCGAGGCCATCTTCGCCGCCAACGTCGTCTTCGAGCCGCTGGTCGGCGAGCTGTTCCGCAGCCAGCTGGTGATGCAGGCCGCACCGCGCAACGGTGACTTCGTGACCCCGACGCTGATCGGCGCCGAGGAGTACGACTTCGCCGAGCGCGACCTGCGCTACACCATCCCCCTGTTCCACCTGCTCACCAACGACCGGGAATTCGCCGACCACAACAAGGGACTGCTGCAGGGCTGGCTGTCCACCTGGACCAGCCGGGCCATCACCGCCGCCCGGACGCTGCAGCCGCTCTGGTCGCAGCCCGACTCCAAGCCGCCTCGCTTCGAGGACTCGCTGGACAAGGTCAAGAACCGCCTCGCCGCTATCCTCACCGACCTCAACCTGGACGCACCGAAGGAGCTGGGCCAGTGACCACCTATCAGCACCCTGAGAGCAAGTTCGAGTCCAACCACACGGCCTCGAACATGTGCGGGGTCACCCTGATGAACAACCAGGTCGGTGCCGTCGTGGCCCAAGTCATGGGTAAGTTGCCCAATGTGAAGATCATGGTGCTTCCGTCGATGATCCGGGTCGACGCGGAGGGCCGGATGGACTTCGACTACGACGAGATCTCCGAGGCGCTGGGCGAGGAGCCTGGTTACTACGACGCCTCGCAGTTCGAGGAGAACATGTCGACCCACTACGGCCGCATGATCCACCTGGACGACCGGACCATCATGTTCGCCAACCCGGAGGACGCGGCCGAATATCTCGACTTCGACCTGACCGTTCGGTAACAGAGGAGGCGCTTTGTACCAGAAAGACGGCGAGAAGTACTTCATCGTCGATTCGCATATGCATTACTGGAACGCTGCCCCGGACAACTGGGTCCCCGGCGCCGAGCAGTACGCCAAGGGCTGGATCGAATGCTTCCACGCTTACCAGGGGCTCGGGCCGCCGGAGACGCACTGGTCGATCGAGCACTTCCAGAAGTACTCAGAGGACGACCTGATGAAGGACGTCTTCGAGGATGGGTACGTGGACGTGGCCGTGTTCCAGCCGACGTACCTGAAGGAGTGGTACAAGGAGGGCTTCAACACCACCGAGAAAAACGCCGAGATGGGCAAGAGGCACCCGGGCAAGTTCATCTACAACACCCGGTTCGACCCCCGTGACGGCGACGAGGGCCTGGTCACCCTCAAGCGGAACATCGACACGTACGGCTCCAAGGGACTCAAGCTGTACACGGCCGAGTGGAACAACGGCTCGCGCGGATACAAGCTGAGCGACCCGGCCGCCTACCGGTTCCTGGAGAAGGCCCAGGAGTGGGGCATCAAGAACGTCCACGTGCACAAGGGCCCGACGATCTGGCCGCTGGACAAGGACGCCTTCGACGTCGCCGACGTGGACCACGCCGCGACCGACTTCCCCGAGCTCAACTTCATCGTCGAGCACGTCGGGCTGCCGCGGATCGAGGACTTCTGCTTCATGGCCACCCAGGAGCCGAACGTCTACGCGGGCCTGTCCGTGGTCATCGGCGGCCTGATGCACGCGCTGCCGCACTTCTTCGCCAAGGTCATGGGCGAGTTGCTGTTCTGGGTCGGCGAGGACAAGATGACCTTCGGCAGCGACTACGGCATCTGGGAGCCGAAGTGGCAGATCGAGGGCTTCGTCGCATGGGACTTCCCGGATGAGCCCGCATACTCCGACTACCCGAGGCTTGGCACCACGGGCAAGAAGAAGATCCTGGGCCTGAACGCGGCCAGGCTCTACGACATCGAGGTGCCTGCGGAGTACCAGCTGAAGGACGAAAGTGCCCCGGCCGCCCGGGACGACGCGCAGCTGGTCGACGACCGGTCGCAGCCGGTCGCGGGGGCATGACCCCGGTAACAGCCGAATCTGCACACGGCAATGCCCCGGGGGCCGCGCAGGCCCCCGGGGACTTGCTCCGGGCGCTGGAGGCGGTGCGCGATCCCGAGCTCGACGAGCCGATCACTTCGCTCGGCTTCGTCGCTTCGTGCACCGTCTCCAGTGACGGGGACGCGCAGGTCCGGCTGCGGCTGCCCACGTACTTCTGCGCGCCCAACTTCGCCTACCTGATGGTGGCCGACGCCTACGACGCGGTGTCGGCGCTGCCGGGGGTGCGCCGAGCCGAGGTGGTCCTGGAGGACCATTTCGCCTCCGACGCGATCAACGGCGGCGTGGCCGCCCAGGCCGGGTTCGTTCGGTCCTTCGACGGCGAAGCCGTCAGTGAGCTGCATGAGCTCCGGGCCGGCTTTTTGCGCAAGGCGGTGATGGCGGGCACTGATCAGGTGTGCAGGCCGCTGCTCGCGGCGGGCACGGACCCGGCGGCACTGCTCGCGCTGACCCTCGGCGAGGTGCCGCCTTCTCGCGCTCTGGAGCGGCTGCGCCAGCGCCGCGCCGACCTGGGCCTGCCCGCCGGGGACGACGCCCGGCTGGTCGTCGACCCCGCGACCGGCGAGCCGGTCCGGCCGGACGCGCTTCCGCTGCACCTGCGCAAGGCCCAGGTCACCCGGGTCAGCATCGAGGCGAACTCCGGGATCTGCCGCGGCATGCTGCGGCACCGGTATAACGACACCCAGGGACAAGGAGAGACCGTCCTCGCCGAGGACTCGGGCTCTTGACGAACGTGATGAGCAAGCAGGTCGAGGAGGACCAATGAAGGCCGTCCGGTTGCATAAATTTCATACTCAGCCGGTGATCGACGACGTACCCGAGCCCACCATCAGCGGACCGCTCGACGTCATCGTGAAGATCGGCGGGGCCGGCGTCTGCCGCACTGACCTGCACATCATCGAGGGCCAGTGGGACGCGGCGATGGGCACGCCGCTGCCCTACATCCTCGGTCACGAGAACGCGGGCTGGGTGCACGAGATCGGCTCGGCGGTCACCAACGTGGCCGTCGGCGACACCGTTATCCTGCACCCCACCCCGACCTGCGGCCTGTGCCACGCCTGCCGGGCGGGCGACGACATGCACTGCATCAACAGCTCGTTCCCTGGCCTGTCCACCAACGGCGGGATGGCGGAATACCTGCTCACCTCCGCGCGGGCGTGCATCAAGCTCAACCCGGAGACCCGTCCGCAGGACGTGGCCGCGCTGGCCGACGCGGGCATCACCGCCTACCACGCGGTCCGCAAGGCCATCCCGCTGCTGTACCCCGGCACCACCTGCGTGGTGATCGGCGCGGGCGGCCTTGGCCACATCGGCATCCAGTGCCTGTCCACGCTGACCGCCACCAACATCGTGGTGGTGGACAGGAACCCGGACGCGCTGAAGCTGGCCTCTGATCTGGGCGCCCAGCACACCGTCGTGGGCGACGGCTCGCACGTCGACGCGGTGAAGGACCTGACCGGCGGGGCGGGCGCGCACGTGGTGCTCGACTTCGTGGCCGAGCAGGGCGCCGAGATGGACGGCTGGAACATGACCGCGCCCGGCGGCTCGTACTTCGTGATCGGCTACGGCGGCCAGCTGGAAATCCCGACTCTGGACATCATCTCTACCGAGCGCAACATCATCGGCAACATCGTCGGCACCTACAACGACCTGGCCGAGCTGATGGCGCTGGCCCAAGCCGGGAAGGTCACGCTGCACACCAAGGCCTACCCGCTCGACGCCGCGCCCGACGCTCTCGCCGACCTCGACGCGGGCCGGGTCCGCGGCCGCGCTATCCTCGTCCCTTAAGGAGCAAGCACCTCATGGCTAAGGAACTGCGCTACGGCGCTGAAGCTCGCGCGCTCCTGCTCGCTGGCGTGGACCAGCTGGCCGAAGCCGTGAAATCGACTCTCGGCCCCAAGGGACGCAACGTCATCCTGGAGAAGATCACCGGGTCACCCGTGGTGACCAACGACGGCGTCACGATCGCGCGGGAAATCCACCTGAAGAACCAGTTCGAGAACATGGGCGCGCAGCTGGTCAAGGAAGCCGCCATCAAGACCAACGACATCGTCGGTGACGGCACCACCACCGCCACGGTGATCGCCCAGGCGATCATCAAGGAGGGCATGGAAGCCATCGGCAAGGGCGGCAACCCGGTGCTGGTCAAGCGGGGCGTCGACCTGGCCGTCGGGCGGCTGGTGGAGTACCTGCGCGGCGTCGCGCACCCGGTGAAGACCGAAGAGGACTACGCCCGGGTCGCGGCCATCTCCGCCAACGACGACGACACGGTGGGCGCCGCGATCGCCAAGGCGCTGTTCACCGTGGGCGACGGCGGCATCGTGACCGTGCAGGATTCGCCGGTATCGGGGATGCGGGTCGACTTCGTCGAGGGTTTCGAGTTCGACAACGGCTACCTGTCGCCGTACATGGTGACCAACCCGGCCGCGCTCGAATCCATTGTCGACGACCCGTACATCCTGCTGTGCAGCGAGAAGATCACCAAGGTCCAGGACCTGATGCCGCTGCTCGACAAGATCATGCGCGCGCCCCGGCCGCTGATCATCATCGCGGAGAACGTCGAGGGCACCGCGCTTTCCATGCTCGTGCACAACCACGTGAACGGGATCTTCCAGTGCGTGGCGGTGCGGGCACCCGGGTTCGGCGACAGGCGGCTGCACAAGCTGGAGGACGTCGCCGCGCTGACCGGGGGGGCCGTCCTGTCCAAGCACTCCGGGTTCACCCTGGAAACGATGACCGTGGCGCAGCTCGGCCGGGCCTCGCAGGTGCGGGTCACCGCCGACAACACCACGATCATCGGCGGCGGGGGCGGCAAGGAAGCGGTGGAGTTCCGGCTCGCCCAGATGCGGTCGGAGCGGGAACGGGCTACCTTCGGCATCGACGAGGACGTGCTGACCGAGCGGATCGGCGCCCTGTCCGGCAAGGTGGCCGTGATCAGCGTGGGCGCCCCGACCAGCGCCGAGCTCAAGGAACTGCAGCACCGGGTCGAGGACGCGCTGTCCGCCACCCGGGCCGCCATGGCCGAGGGCATCGTCGCGGGCGGCGGCGCCGCCCTGCTGCACGCCGAGAGCATCCTCGACGGCATGGACGTCAACGACGACTACGCCATCGGCGTGGACGCGGTGCGGCATGCGCTCGCCGAGCCCGCGTACCTCATCGCGGCCAACGCCGGCTACCACGCCGCGGAGGTCGTGGCCAAGACCAGGCAGATGGGCCCGGACGAGGGATTTGACGCCCTGGAGGGCCGGCATGGGAACATGATCGAGATGGGCATCATCGACCCGCTCCGGGTGGTCCGCTCGGCGCTGCAAAACGGCGCGTCGGTCGCGGGCCTGCTGCTGACGACCAACACGCTGGTCGCCGAGGAGCAGACACCGTGGGGCGGCAGTGCGGCGCTGATGACCGAATTCGGCTCGCTGGACGAGGGCCTGAACCAGCCATCCCCTGACTCGAGCACACCGCAGTCGCTCGGGCTCGGGCCGTCGGTTGGCTAGCCGCAAGTCGCCGGTTGGCTAGTTCCGGGCCGTCCGTTGGCTGATACGGTGCCGCTGGCTCGGCACGTGATCGTCGGGGATGACGCCATTCCCGGTGAAAGGCGCGTCATGGACGCGGCCGAGCGGGTCCTGTCCGGGGAAAGACGCGGGGTCCGGGCGATACTGCCGTTCCTGGGCCCCGCGTTCATCGCCGCCGTCGCCTACGTCGATCCTGGCAACTTCGCCACCAACATGGCGGGCGGATCCCAGTTCGGCTACATGCTGCTCTGGGTGGTGCTGGCGGCGAACCTGATGGCGATGCTGGTCCAGTCGATGAGCGCCAAGCTCGGCATCGCCACCGGCCGCAGCCTGCCCGAGGTCTGCCGCGACCGGTTTTCCTTCCGGGTCGTGGTGCTGCTGTGGCTGCAGGCCGAGGCGGTGGCGATGGCCACCGACGTGGCCGAGTTCGTCGGCGCGGCCCTGGGCCTGCACCTGGTCTTCGGGCTGACGCTGTGGATCTCCGCGGTTTTTACTGGGCTGGCCGCGTTTACCATCTTGGGCCTGCAGGTCTGGGGGTTCCGCAGGCTGGAGGCGACGATCACCGGGTTCGTGGCGGTGATCGTGCTGGCGTTCGGCCTGGAGCTTGGCAAGAGCCGGCCGTCGGTGAGCGGGGTGACGCACGGCTTGTTCGTGCCGCAGCTGGCCGGCGGCGGCTCGGCGTTGCTCGCGGTCAGCATCGTCGGCGCGACCGTGATGCCGCACGTGATCTACCTGCACTCCTCGCTCACCCAGAACCGGATCGTCGGCGCGAACGCGGACGCCCGGCGCAAGATCTTCCGCTTCGAGATCGTCGACATCTCGATCGCGATGGGCACCGCCGGGATCATCAACCTGGCCATGCTGGCCACCGCGGCCGCCGTCTTCCACGCGCGTGGCATGTTCGGCGTCGGTAACGACATGGGCCAGGTCTTCGCGGGCCTGAACCACTACCTGGGCGCGCACAGCGGGACGTTCTTCGGCCTGGCCCTGCTGGCGTCGGGGATCGCGTCCTCCTGCGTGGGCACCATGTCCGGCCAGCTGGTGATGCAGGGCTTCATCCAGCGGCAGATCCCGGTGTTCGCTCGCCGCGCCATCACCATGATCCCGGCCCTGGTGGTGATCGGCGTGGGCTTCAACCCCACCAGGGCGCTGGTCCTTTCCCAGGTCTTCCTGTCCTTCGGCATCCCGTTCGCGCTGATCCCGCTGTGGTTCTTCACCAGCAGCAAGCAGCTGATGGGGCCGCTGGTGAACCGGCGCCCGACGATGCTGGCCGGCGCGCTCGTCACGATCGTGATCGTGGCGCTCAACGTGTACCTGCTCGTGACGGCGTAGCCTGGCTGGGGTGAGCCCCGTTACGCGCGGTTTCCACCGCAAGCGTGCCGAAGTCGACGCCAGCCGGGTGCCGCCCGGTCAGTACGTGACCCACGACTTCCCCGTCCTGTCGGCCGGCCCGACCCCGCGCACGGCGCTGGCGAACTGGACGTTCTCGATCACCGGCGGCCGCGAGCCGAAGAGCTGGACCTGGCCGGAATTCCGCGCGCTGCCCGCCGAGTCGCTGACCGCGGACATCCACTGCGTGACCCGCTGGTCCAAGCTGGACACGACCTGGCAGGGCGTGTCGCTGGATGTGCTGCTCGCGGCGGTCGACTATGACGCGCGGTACGTGCTCGCGTTCTGCGACGGCGGGTACACGACCAACCTGCCGGTGGCCGACCTGACCGGCGGGCAGGCCTGGGTGGCGTTCGGCTACGGCGGCGCCCCGCTCGGGCCCGAGCACGGCGGCCCGGCCCGGCTGCTCGTCCCGCACCTGTACTTCTGGAAGAGCGCCAAATGGGTACGCGGGCTGCGGCTCCGCGACGCCGACGAGCCCGGCTTCTGGGAGAATTACGGCTACAACTCCTACGGAGACCCATGGCGGGAACAGCGGTACGCGGGCGACTGACCTGGCGCGTGGCCACGGTCGGCTCGGTGGTGCAGGAAACGCCCACGGCCAGGACCCTGTCGCTGGACGTGGCCGACTGGCCGGGGCACCGGGCCGGGCAGCACGTCGACGTCAGGCTCACCGCAGAGGACGGGTACGTCGCCGAGCGGGCGTACTCGATCGCCTCGGCGCCCGGCGAACCGGTCGCGATCAGCGTGCAGCGACTGGCGGACGGAGAGGTCTCTGGTTATTTGACGCAGGAGGCGCGCGTTGGGGACCAGTGTGAGGTGCGCGGGCCGATCGGCGGCTACTTCGTCTGGGAACCGGCGTTCGGCGGGCCGCTGCTGCTGCTGGCCGGAGGTTCGGGGATCGTGCCGCTGCGGTCCATCCTGCGGCACCGGGGTTTTCGTGGCAGCACCGTGCCGGTCCGGTTGCTGTACTCCGCGCGACGGCTGGCGGACGTGATCTACCGGGACGAGCTCGACCGCCGCTCCGATGGTATGCGGGTGAGCTACGCGCTGACCAGGTCGCAGCCGGCCGGGTGGACCGGCTACGCCCGGCGGGTGGACGACGAGATGCTGGCCGAGGTGGCCTGGCCCGCCGCGGACAAGCCGCTGGCGTACGTCTGCGGGCCGACGAGTTTCGTCGAGACGGTGGCGGCCGGGCTGGTCCGGCTCGGTTATCCGCCGGTGCGGGTCAGGACCGAGCGGTTCGGCGCGACGGGGGCATGATGGAGCCACTGGACGGCAGCGCTCTGGACGGCAGCGCGATCGGGGGGCTGCTGATGGAGCTGTTCGGGACCGAGATGACCACGGCGTGGAGTGTCTGCGCTTCGTGCGGCTCGACCCGCCAGGTGGCCGAGCTTGCCGTTTACCGGCACCAGCTTGGCTCCGTGGTCCGCTGCCGCGGCTGCGACAGCGTGCTCATGGTCTTCGTCCAGCTCCGGGGCATCACCTGTGTCGACCTGCTAGGCCTGGCCAGCCTGGGGTAGCCAGCCTGGGGTAGCCAGCTCAACCGTTTATTTCCGCAGTTCGGAGCAATATGAACATGCGGTCAGGGCGAGTCGCCCTGCTCCAGCCGTGTCAGTCGGAGATGCGGCTGTTGCGGAGGGATCGGCCGCCTCCAGCGCGGTCCCTAGGGTCCAGCTGGCCACTGTGGTCCCGGCTGCCTCAGCGGCGGCCCATTTGCGGAGCTCCCGGCAGAATTTGCGTGGTGGATCCGGGCTTGGCGGTGGATCAGGGGGTCTACCGTGCCGGATCCGCCACGGAACCCGGATCCACCACGATCTTTTCCCGGCTCGCCGCCCAACGGACACGGCGGATGTTGCCCCGTCACGTAGGGACCGCGGGCCCCAGCCGGGCCGGGGTCTCCGTTATGGCAGGCTGCCGGCGCGGGTGGGCTGGTCGTAGACGTCACCAGGGGAAAGCGCCGTATGAGACCGTTTTACATACTCACCTTGGATCTTGCGGGGTTAAGTATGAATCGACCTAATATCTGTTCAGATATTGCAACCTTATGTCGAGAATGTCACCGCCGCTTGTACGCCGTCCCGCAACGCACCGTTCCCCCTCCACCTGGCCACACCGGCCCGCGGGGCCCGCCGGAGGAGATCCGGCCATCGGCAGCAAAGGAGCAATAGGTGTTCCAGTCCATCCGAGCTGTGAGGCGGACGCTCGCCTTGGCCGTCGGCGCCACGTCGCTGGCGGTCGGGGGTGGCGCAGGCCAACGCGGGCAACGCGCCGAGCTACAGCTGCGAGGGCAGCGGCTTCACGATCACCGACGGAGGCGGCAACTCCGGCATCACGCCGACCCAGTGCAACGGCTGGCCGGCCCCGGTCTACCCGCCCTACCCCAATTCCGGCGTGACAGTCGCGCCGAGCGCGCTGAACTTCGGCTCGGTCGCGGTCGGCTCGACCAGCAGCGCGCAGACCGTGACGGTCTCCAACCCGACCAGTTCGGCCGCGTCCGTCTCGTCGATCGCCGCCACCGGCGACTTCGCGCAGACCAACACGTGCGGATCGTCGATCGCGGCGAACGGCTCCTGCACGGTCAGCGTGACGTTCACGCCCACGACGGCCGGCGCCGCCACCGGGAACGTGACGCTGTCGAGCAACGCGACCGATCCCACCCCTCACCGTGGCCCTGAGCGGCACCGGGACCAGCAGCGGCGGGAGCACCAACCTGGCCCTGAACCAGCCCATCACCGCGTCTAGCTATACGCAGAACTACGTGCCGTCCAACGCGAACGACGGGAACACCAGCACCTGTTGGGAGGGCACCAACGGCGTCTGGCCCACCACCCTCACGGTGAACCTGGGCGCCAGCAAGGCGCTGGGCTCGATCGTGGTGGACCTGCCACCGTCCTCGGCGTGGAACACCAGGACCCAGACGTTCTCGGTGCTCGGCTCGGCCAACGGCAGCAGCTACACCACCCTGGTCGGCTCGGCGACCTACACCTTCAACCCCGCCACCGGCAACACGGTGACGATCCCGCTGCCGTCCGGGACCAGCGACCAGTACGTGCAGCTGTCCCTCACCGCCAACAGCGTCCAGAACGGCGCCCAGATCTCCGAGCTGGACGTCTTCGGACCGTGACACCGGTCGCGCCCGGTGCCTGGGTCAGGCATCGGGCGCGACTCTTTTAAAACGAGGGTCAGGCCTTTTCCTGCATGCTGGTCCGGGCCGGGTTCGCCTGCTCGGCGGCCTTGGGGTCCTTCTCGCCCTGCTTGGCGCGGACACCTTGCTCGATCTTGTCGCCGAGGTTCTTGTCCACCTGGTGCCAGTACTCAAAAGCGCGCACCAGGACCGGCTCGGTCACGCCGTTGAGCAGGTGGCCGACGATGTTGGTGACCAGCCGCTCGCGGGCCGCGTCGTCCAGGATCTCACGGACCATCGTGCCCGCCTGGCCCCAGTCGTCGTCCTGCTCGCGCAGGGTGTAGGCGGTGCGCACCATTTCCCCGTCGGAGTGCCAGCCGACCGGCTGGTAGTGCTCAGAGTCGGCCTGCGGCCCTCCCTTGGAGTTCGGGGCGTACACCGGGTCGGAGACGTTGACGACGCGCATGGCGCCGTCCTTGCTGTAACTGTGTACCGGGACCTGCGGGGTGTTGACCGGGATCTGCTTGTAGTTGACACCGAGCCGGGCGCGGTGCGCGTCGGAGTAGGAGAAACCGCGGGCCAGCAGCATCTTGTCCGGGCTCAGCTGGATGCCAGGCACCAGGTTGTTCGGCTCGAACGCGGCCTGCTCCATCTCGGTGTGGTAGTCGCTGACGTTGCGGTCCAGGGTGAGCCGGCCGACCTCGATCAGCGGGTAGTCGCTGTGCGGCCACACCTTGGTCAGGTCGAACGGGTTGAACCGGTAGGTCTTGGCCTGGTCGAACGGCATGATCTGCATCTTCAGCGTCCAGCTCGGGAAGTCCCCGGCCGCGATGTGGTCGTACAGGTCACGCTGGTGGTAGTCGGTGTCGGCCGCGGCCATCTGGTCGCCCTCGTCCTGGGTGAAGAACTCGATACCCTGGTCGGTCTTGAAGTGGTACTTCACCCAGAACTTCGCGCCGGAGGCATTGATCCACAGGTAGGTGTGCGAGCTGTACCCGTTCATGTGCCGCCAGCTGCGCGGGATGCCGCGGTCGCCCATCAGCCAGGTCACCTGGTGCGCCGACTCCGGGGACAGCGTCCAGAAGTCCCACTGCATGTCGTGGTCGCGCAGGTTGTTGTCCGCGCGGCGCTTCTGGGAGCGGATGAAGTGCTGGAACTTCATCGGGTCGCGGATGAAGAACACCGGGGTGTTGTTCCCGACCATGTCGTAGTTGCCCTCGCTGGTGTAGAACTTCAGCGAGAAGCCGCGCGGGTCGCGCCAGGTGTCGGGGCTGCCCCGCTCGCCGGCCACGGTGGAGAACCGGATCAGCGTGTCCGTCTTGGTGCCGGGCTGAAACACGGCGGCCTTGGTGTAGGCGCTGAGGTCGTGCGTCACCTCGAAGTGCCCGAACGCTCCGCCCCCCTTGGCGTGCGGCTGACGCTCGGGAATGCGCTCCCGGTTGAAGTTGGCCATCTGCTCGATCAGGTAATGATCGTGCAGCAGAATCGGGCCGTCAGGGCCGACGGTCAGCGAATGCTCGTCGCTTTCTACCGGCGCGCCCGCGTCGGTCGTCGTCGCCTTGACCTGTGCGTCTGTCACTGCCATGCCTCCTCGTTATCGTGCGTCCCGGCTACCCGGAGCGGGTTCAGGTAAACATGTCGCCGCCATGACCTTCGGTAGCCGTCAGGTACCGGCGGGTGGAATCGACAGCCAGGTGACATCGTCCGTTCATCTCCCCGGTGCCCGGCAGACGGGTGGTCTCGGTTGGATTTCGGGTGAACCGGCCGGCAAAGGAGCAATGGTGAGCAAGCGAGCACGAGTGGGAGCCGCGGCCTTCGCGGCCGTCCTGTCCGCCGCGGCATTGGCCGCCACGACAGGGACCGCGTCCGCCGGGGCTAGCGCGGCGGGACGAGGCGGGTGGAGCGGACTGATTCCTGGCAACTTGCTGGTCAGCGAGAGCTACTTCAGCCAGGACCCGGGCATCGTGGCAGGGCAGACTCAGCTGCCGCCCGGGTGCACGGCGGGCAACTGCGTCACCGCGACCGCGGGCGGGAGCTACCCGCAGGTCTTCAACAACGCGTTGGCGGACGGCAGTTTCGGGGTCACGTCGCGGATCTTCCTGGCCGAGATGACACCCTGGGGCCGGCCACTCGGCACGCTCGAGGTACCCGCGGACGAGCTGGTCACCAGCTTCTCCTCCAAGTCCGAGCTGGCTCTTAACCTGTCCCCTGACGGGCGCACCGTGTCCTTCATGGGCTACGCGACCAGTCCGGATAACGTCGACGTGTCCAACTCCAACACGCCCGGGGTGATCGACCCGACGAACCCGGTGCCTGGCGCCTACTACCGGGCGGTGGCCCAGTTGTCGGACCGCGGGCGGTTCGAGTTCACCGAGACCAACGCGTACAGCGGCAACAACGGACGGGCGGCGATCACCGCCGAGGCCGGGGGCAAGGAGCTGATCTACACCGCGGGCAACGCGGGGAACGGCAGCAGCCCGCAGCCGCAAGGGGTGATCCTAGGCGCAGGCGCGCAGCTGATCACGCCGGCCGGCCAGCCCGAGCCCGCCCAGAATCCCGGGCTGCCCACGCCGGTCGGCAGCTTCAACATCACCGAGCTCGGCGACAAGGCCGACAAGATCGGCAAGGACGACAACTTCCGCGGCCTCACGATCTACCACAACGTGCTGTACTACACCAAGGGCAGCGGCGGAAACGGCGTCAACACCGTGTACTTCCTGGACACGACGGGCAAGGCGTGCCCGGACGGGGTCGGCTTGCCCGCCGCCGGGGCGCAGCTGCCCACCGCGCCACTCAGCTACGACCCCTCGACGCTGCAGACCACCGGCCTGCCGAGCAACATGTGCATCCTGAAGGGCTTCAGCACCACGCTGGCGAAGACGTCGACGAACTCGTTCCCGTTCGGCCTGTGGTTCGCGAACGCCGACACGTTGTACGTCGCCGACGAGGGCAACGGCGCCCCCGCCTATGCGGGCGGCCAGTACACCGCGGCGGCGGCGCAGACCACGGCCGGGCTGCAGAAGTGGGTCCTCGACGGGAGCCAGTGGAAGCTGGCGTACACGCTGGCGGCGGGCCTTGACCTCGGCCAGCCGTACACCGTCCGCGGTTACCCGACGGGCGACAACGCCGCGACCGGCTTGCCGTGGGCGCCCGCTACCGACGGACTGCGCAACCTCACCGGCCAGGTCAACCGGAACGGCACGGTGACGATCTGGGCCATCACCTCGACGGTCAGCGGGAGCGGCGACCAAGGGGCCGATCCGAACAAGCTGGTGGAGATAACGGACCCGGTCAACGCCAGCGCCCCGGCGGCTGGGGAGAGCTTCCGCACGGTGCGCGCGGCCGGGTTCGGCCAGGTTCTGCGCGGCGTCTCGTTCACCCCGGGCACCGAGGGGCGGTAACGGCTGGCACGATGGACGCATGGGACAAGACAGTCACGACCTGGACAGGACATTGGACCGGGCGGAGGCCTCGCACGCGGTCACCGGGCTGGGCTGGCGGTACGTGCTCGGCGAAATCCGGACCGAGGTGCTGACCGGTTCGCTGCCGCTGGCGGCGGAGGTGGCCGCGCGGGTGGCGGCGCTGCCGCACGCCGAGGGGCACCTGCGGATGGATATCCGTGCGGACCGGCTGCTGCTGGCGCTGCAGACCGCGACCGCGGATGCCGTCGCGCCGCGCGACGTGGAGCTGGCCAAGCGGATCTCGGCGCTAACCGAGGAGTTCCGGCTGTCCACCCAGGCCGGGGTCGGCGAAGACGCACAGTCGGTGCAGGTGCTCGAGATCGCGATCGACGTGCTCGACGGGGCCAAGGTACGGCCGTTCTGGCAGGCGGCGCTCGGCTACGTCGACCAGCCGGGGCCGGCCGGGCCGCTGCACGGGCTGATCGACCCGCGGGGGCAGGGCCCGGCGTTCTGGTTCCAGCAGATGGACTCACCGCGCCCGCAGCGCAACCGGATCCACGTCGACATCACGGTGCCGCACGACGAGGCGCATCAGCGCATTCAGGACACCATCGCGGCCGGAGGCACGCTGGTCGGCGACGCTGAAGCCCCCGCGTTCTGGATACTGGCCGACCCCGAGGGCAACGAGGCCTGCATCTGCACCTGGCAGGGCCGCGACCCCGGCAGCGCCCGCGGGCCGGAGACGAGCGGGCCGGCCTAGGCCGGACGGCCTAGGCTGGGCGGTATGCAGGCTGCGGAGCCTGTCTAGGACCGGATCGGCGGCGGATACACCAGCGGCCGGCGGAGCTCGGACCACAGGGCGCGGTAGGCGCGGGCGGCCTGGCTGGTGGGGGCGAAGACGGTGACCGGGGCACGCTCCACCGACATGCGCTCGATGAGGGACAAGGAAGGAATCGTGGTGTGTGTCACCACGGTCCGTTCGGCCATAAGGGTTTGAATTATTTCCTGGTGGAGCTTTTTCCGCCGGTCCACCATGGAGAAGAACGCGCGCACCTCGGGGCGGTGACCGTTGAAGCCGGCCACGAATTCGGTGAGCTGGTCCAGGGTGCGGACCGACAGCGTGGTCGGGATCAGCGGCACGAGCAGGCTGTCGGCGGCGTGCATGACGTTCTCTGAGGCGAGCGAGATGCTGGGCGGGCAGTCGAGGAAAACGTGGTCGTAGTCGGCGGCGAGCGGGCGGAGCAGCTGGGCCAGGGCGCGGGTATTCCGCCGTCCCGACCCGCCGAGCAGCAGGTCCATGTGGCGGTAGGTGAAGTCGGCCGGGAGCAGGTCCAGGTGGTCGAAGTCGGTGCCCTTGATCGCGCCGTCCAGCGCCTTGGTGCCGCGGATGAGCGCTTTACCGCCGCCCTTGACCTTAGGCTTGATCCGGAACAGGAAGCTGGCCGCGCCCTGCGGGTCAAGATCCCACAGCAGGGTGCGCTGGCCCTCCGCCGCGGACAGGTAGGCCAGGTTGACCGCGGCCGTCGTCTTGCCGACGCCGCCCTTGATGTTGTAGGTGGCGTAGATCTTCATGGGCTGGCCTCGGCGGCGGGGGACGCTTGAGACTCGCCGAGCAGGGTACGGATCCGCAGCTGGGCCGCCGGGGCCGCGAACTTGGCGAACCGGCGGGCGAAGTCGCCGCGGGCTTGCGCCTGGCTGACCGCGAGGTGGGCGGCGAGTTCGCCCATGGCCAGCAGCGTCGCGGCGGGCGCCGCATGCTCGGCCAGCATCGCGTCGGCCAGGGCACCGATCTCCTCGCGCTGGATCTGGCTGTCCTGGAACTCGCCGAGGCAGTCCTGCAGTTGCTTGAGGTCGCCGACAACCTTCTTGTAGGCCACCGGATCGTGCAGCGGCGCGAAGAACTCCAGCAGGTAACGCAGCTCCTTACAACGTTTACGCAGGTCGTGCAGGGACTCCGGGGGCGAGTCCTGGGTAATCGCGCCGCCTCGCGCGGCGATCCGGCGGAACGCGTGGCTCGTCGTGCTCAGCGCCAGCGTGGCCGCGGTCGGCTCGCGCCGCGGGCGGGGCTTGCGGGCCTTGGGGGCGGTCTTCCTGGAGGGCTTGCGCAGGGTGCTCGCGTCGCGGACCTCGACCAGCGCCTTGCGCCAGTCCCTGGTGAGGGCGCCGAACCGCGCCGAACGCAGCGCCGCGGCCAGCCGCCGGAACTCGCGGGCCCGGCGCTGAGCCAAGAAGACACGGAACGGCTCCAGGTCGGCCGGCGAGGCGGCCTGCAACTGCTCCGTCATCGCGCCGAACCCGAGCAGGTAAACGTCGAGATCCCTGGTCGGCGTGGTCAGGTCGCCGAGCCGCTTGAATTCGGCGGCGTACTGCTTGACCAGGTCGGCGGGCAGCACCTCGCCGAGGAGCTTCAGGGCGGACCGGGTACGGCGGACCGCGACGCGCAGGTCGTGCAGGAACTCGGTGTCGATGTCGCGGAGCACGCCGTCGACGTTGAGCTCCAGGGTGTCGAGCAGCCGCAGCAGCAGCCTGGCCACCGCGACCGACGCGGGCAGCTGCGCGGTGATCTGTGCGTCCACCCCGCTCGTGTAGTTCGCGGGATGGTGGCCGAGCGCGGCCAGCGCCGCGGCGAACACGCTCTGCTGGGCGGGGGTCACTGGGTTGACGCCGGGGACGGCAGCCAGCAGGCTGGCCGCCTTGCGGGCCTGGGCGGGATAGCCGCGGACTTCGGTGACGGCCAGGCGCGCAGGGAGCCCGACGGTGGTGCCCGCCTTGATCGCGGCGGTCGCGGCGGTCGTGGCGGTCGCGGTGGGGCGGTCTACCAGCAGCCAGGCGACGGTCTTACCTTCGGCGTTTTGCAGGCGCATGGCGCTGACCGTGCTGACCGCCCGGACCACCGGCAGCAGCGCTCGCGGGCTGATCAGCGCCGCGATCTGGTCCCTGACCTGGCCGGGGGGCAGGTCCGTGGCGGGACGTCGCGGCGGCCAGCCGGTGACGGGCTGTTCGGCCTGGAGGACGGGGGCGGGGGCGGTCTTGGTCAGCAAGAGGCGGCTGGTCCGGCTGGCCTGTTCGACCTCGAGCACGAGGCCGGCCCGGTACAGCCGCCAGTCGAAGGTATCCAGCCAGGTGCGCCGCCGGACGCCGCTGGCGGGCGCGCCGGGCTCGGCGGCCACGGTGAACACCTGGGCCAGCGCGGCCAGTACCGCGGGCAGGGCGTCCTGGGCCGCGGGCTGGGGGTCCTGGGCCGCGGGCTGGGGGTCCTGGGCCGAGGGGGAAGGGTCTTTTCCCTGGTCGTTCTGCTGGTCGTTCTGCTGGTCGCGGCTGGCGGCGTTCCCGGGATCCTCGGCGGGCGCCTCCAGGACGAATTCCCGCAGGCCAGGCGTCATCATGTCAAGCTCTCCTTGGGACCCATGCTACTGCCAGGCCTCGTCTTTTGGCTCCCCTGGCCTGCCGCAACCCTACGTCACGGGCCAGGTCAGACCGGTGACGGCCTGGACGTCGGCGGGTCGGGGCATACCTGCCTGCGCGCCGCGACGGGTGGCGGCCGCGGCCCCGGCCGCGGCGGCCGCGCGGACGGCTTCGGCGGCCGGGATCCCGGCCGTGAGGGCGACCGCGAGCGCGCCGACGAAGCAGTCGCCTGCCCCGACCGTGTCGACCGCCTGCACCTCGAACGCCGCGATGGTCAGCGGGTCATGGCCACCGACAGCCAGCACGGCGCCGTGCGCGCCCGCGGTGACCACGGCATGCCGGGCGCCCGCGGCGACGAGTTCGGCGGCGGCCAGGCGTGCCTCGGGCAGGCCCTGGACGGCCCGGCCCAGGACCGCGCCCGCTTCCGACTCGTTGACCACCAGCCAGTCCACGCCATCCGCCAGGACCGCGGCGGCTTCGGGCGGGGACGTCGGGACCGGCGCCAGGTTGAGCACGCACCTGGTGCCGCGGGCCTGGGCCAGCGCGGCCCGGATCGCGGCCACCGGAACCTCGGCGCTGATCACCAGGACGTCAGGCGAGCCCTGCGCGGCGCAGGCGGCGTCGGACGCGCCGACCTCGTGGTTGGCGCCGGGGGCCACCGTGATGAGGTTCTCCCCGGCGCCATCCACCGAGATCATGGCCAGCCCGGTCGGGACGCCGTGCGCGACCCGGACACCGGCGGCGTCCACGCCCGCCTCGCGCAGCGAGGCCCGCAACTGCTGGCCGAAGTCGTCGCCGCCGACACAGCCGACCATGCGGACGGCGGCGCCGAGCCGGGCCGCCGCGACCGCCTGGTTTGCCCCTTTCCCGCCGGGCGTGAACACCGCCGCCGAGCCGAGCACGGTGGCACCCGGGGCGGGCAGCCGGGGCACGGTCACCGAGATGTCCATGTTCAGGCTGCCCAGGACGGTGAGCTGAGGTCGTTTGGCCATGCCCGCACGGTAGCGCGGGTCAGCTGGGCGGGGCGCGCTCGGGGCGCGGGCTGCGGGCTAGCCTTCCTTGACCACGCGCAGCGCGATCCGGCGGTTACCGCCGTACTGCTGCACCAGGGCGAACCACACGGACACGAGCGAGTCGACGGTGCCTGCCGCGCCCGCGTCCCCGAGAAAGACCGGGTCAAGACCGACGGCGGAGATCAGCTCCGCCGCGACCGGGCGGGCGGCGGGATCGGCCGCGAAGAACAAGCTCGTACCGGGCATGGGGTCGGCGAAGTTCTCCCAGCCCAGCGTGTTGAAGGCCCGCACGTAGCTGGCGTCGGGCACCGCGTCGGCCAGCAGCGACCGGCAGTTGAACTCTGGCTCGCCGATCCGGTTGACCGCGTCGATCACGGTCTTTCCGGCCAGCGCCGCGCGGTTCGCGCTGATCACGCCGCAGTCAGGAGCGACGGGGTGAGGAACCACTGGCCGTCGGGGATCAGGGTCTTGTTCTGATGTGCGGGCAGGCCGGAAGCTGCTGGCGCCGGGGCCGGCAGATGGCCCCGGCGCCAGCGGTTATGCTCACCGGCCACGATCCCCCGCTGAGCACAGGCAGACGGCTCGTAGCATCATGGCCCGGAGGCGATCGCCAGGGAGATCGTGGAAGTGTACGAGCCGGCGTGAGTGTCGGCCGGAACGGCCAGCCACCGCGTATGTCAGGCTATTCATGGGTAGTCCCCGTGATTCCCAGAAGCCATAGCGACGTAACGCCTTTCTTCCCGGAGATTATACAGAATAACCCCTGGCGGAAGATCACCCTCGGCCTGTTTGATGAGATGCCGGCCCAGCCAATCGCCTATCTTTACTGGCCATAACGCAGCACGATTAACCGTGATATGCCGATTTATGCATCGGGTATCCGCCGGACCAAATCCAGCAAACGTAAGACCATGCGACGGCACTGAAACAACGGATCGTTCGGCTTAAAAGTCCTGTTTCGCAGGCGGGGCCTGAGCGGGTAACCCGGCTCGTTTGGCCTCAATGGTCTTTGCTGGGGCGGCGGCGCCGGGCGGGGCGGTCGGACGCCAGCCCGGACGGGGCCAGCGGCAGCCGGGTCGGGGGCTTGACCTCGGCCAGCCGCAGGTAGGTCACCAAGCGCTGGCCGCCGCGGCTGGCCAGACTGGCCAGCACGGCCTGCAGCTCGGCGACATCGCGGGCGACGACGGTGAGCAGGTAGTCGGTCTCGCCCGCCACGTTGTCCGCCGCAATGACCTGCGGCAGGGCGCGGATCTGGTCGTCGAAGATGTTGCTTGAGCGCGGGTCGTGGCGGGCCAGCGTGGCCGTGACGTAGACCTGCAGCGGGAAGCCGGCCGCGTCCGGGTCAAGCTGAGCGCGGATGACCCGGATGACGCCGGTTTCCTTCAGCCGCCGGACCCGGTGCAGGGTCGCCGCAGGGGACAATCCGGCCAGCCGGGCCAGTTCGACGTTGGTACGGTCCGCGTCCTCCTGCAGCGCAGTGAGCAGCCTAACGTCAACTTCGTCAAGATCAACGGCCATAACACAAAATATTATCTCGTGATCATGCTCTAGCAACGAATATTGCGTAATCACCGGCGAGCATGGAGGCATGAACACGAACCGCCGTCACGCCGTCGCCGCCCTCACCGCGGCCGGGCTGCTGTGGGGCACCACCGTGCCGCTGTCCAAAATGGCCCTGACCTGGCTGTCGCCGGGCTGGCTCACCGCCGCGCGCTTCGGCCTGGCCGCCGCGGTCCTGCTGGCCGTGGCGGGGCGGAGCGCCGGCCGGGCGAGGCTGCGCGCCGCGTTCACGCCCAAGGTGCTGGTGTCCGGGGCGATCGGGTACGGCGGTTCGGTCATCGTGCAGAACGCCGGCATCGTCCGGACCAGCGTGACCCACGCGGCCCTGCTCATCGGGGCCGTGCCGGTGCTGGTGGCGATCATCGCCGCGGTCTGGCACCACACCGTGGCGCGGCCGGTGGCCTGGGCCGGTTTCGTGGTGTCGCTGGGCGGCGTCGGCCTGATCGCCGGGGTCGGCGGCGGCGGTGCGGCGCTGTCCGGCGACGGGCTTGTCCTGGTCTCGCTGCTCATCTCGGCCACGTTCACCGTCGGCCAGGCCCGGCTGCTGCCCGGCCACGACCCGGTCGCGGTCACCGCCGTGCAGTTCCTGGGTGCGGCCCTGGGCGCGCTGGCCTTCACCGTCGTCACCGAGGGCGCACCCGGCGTCCCGGCGGGCCCAGGTCCGGTGCTGGCCGTCGCCGCGCTGGCGGTGGGCGGCACGCTGCTGCCGTTCACGCTGTTCGCCTTCGGGCAGAGCCGGGTGTCCGCCGAGGTGGCCGGAGCGTTCCTCAACCTCGAACCGCTGGTGGGTGCCCTCGCGGGCGTGGTCATCTTCGGTAACCCGGTGGGCCCTGGGCAGCTGGCAGGGGGCGCGGCCATCGTGGCGGGCATCGGCCTGAGCAGCCTGCCGCTGCTGGCACGGCCGGCGGGGCCGGCGCTGACGGCGGGGCCGGCGCTGACGGCGGAGGGCGAAGGGCACCTACACTCGGAGTCGTGGCCCATCAGTTCCGTCAGGTGGATGTCTTCACCGAGACTGCGTACTTCGGTAACCCGGTCGCGGTCGTGCTTGGTGCCGACGGCCTCAGCGACGAGCAGATGCAGCTGTTCGCGCGCTGGACGAACCTGTCGGAAACCACCTTCGTGCTGGCCCCCCGGGCGCCCGAGGCGGACTACCTGGTCCGGATCTTCACCCCGGCCAGGGAACTGCCCTTCGCCGGGCATCCCACCCTGGGCACCTGCCACGCCTGGCTGGAAAGCGGCGGACGCCCGGCCCGGGCCGGCCAGGCCGTGCAGGAATGCGGCGCCGGGCTGGTCACGGTCAGGCAGACCGAAACGGGCCTGGCGTTCGCGGCTCCCCCGTTGCTCCGCGGCGGCCCGGTCGACGACGCGATCGCCGATCATGTGGCCGGCGCGCTCAACCTGGCCCGGGCCGACATCGTGGACATCGCCTGGGCCGACAACGGCCCTGGCTGGGTGGCCGTCCTGCTGGCCAGCGCGGACGCGGTGCTCGCGGTCCGGCCGGGCACGGTCGACATGGACATCGGGGTGGCCGGGCCCTACCCAGACGGCTCACCGGAGGCGCTCGAGGTTCGCGCGTTCACCCCGCAGATCGGGCCGCCGGGCGAGGACCCGGTCACGGGCAGCCTGAATGCCTCGCTCGCGCAGTGGCTGCTCGCCACCGGGCGGGTCACCGCCCCCTACGTGGCCCGGCAGGGCACCGTGCTTGGCCGCCGGGGCCTGGTGCGGATATCCCTCGACGAGGGCGGCCAGGTCTGGGTCGGCGGCACCTCGGTCACCTGCGTCAGCGGCACCGTCGAGCTCGGCTGAGTGGACCAGGGCAGCGTTAGCAGGAACCGGCGGTGATCTGGCGGAGCAGCGACAGCAGGCCCTGCGGATCTGGCACGGCCAAGTCAGTCTGCGCGGCGATGGGGCCATCGCCGCGGGAACTTACCGCGACGGTCAGCGCGGGCCGGCCGCTGCGGTCCGCCCAGGCCTTCACCTCGGCGATGGCGGGCAGGTCGCCGAGGTCGTCGCCCGCGTAGAAGGCGGCCGCCGTATCGTCGCGGATAAGTTCGGCGATGGCCGTGCCCTTGTCGACGCCGGGAATGCAGATTTCCAGCACTTCTTTACCTGGCCGCACCCCCAGCCCGGCCGCGGCGGCGGCCTGCTCCACCGGGACGCGCAGCCTCTCCAGCAGCCGTTCCGGCTCGGCGGTGAGACGGGCATGGATGACCAGCGACAGCCCTTTGTCTTCGATCCATACGTTCGGATCGCCGGCGATGCTCCACAGCAGGGCGGGCAGGTGAAGCCGCAGCTCGCGCAGGCCAGCCGGGGGCGGCGGAGTACGCAGTTCACCCGCCTGCCACCGCTCGGCGCCGTGCGTGCCGTAGATCACGATGCCTGGCACGGCGGCGAAACCACTCACCCGCAGGACGGAAGCCACGCTGCGGCCGGTGACCACGGCGAGGCTCGCCCCGGTGGCGGCGACGTCACGCAGGATCTGGCCGACCCCCGCCAGCGGACGGGCGTCATCGGGGTGTGGTGATATCGGTGCGAGGGTGCCGTCGAAATCGAGGGCCACCAGGGCGGACGACAGGACCGCGCGCAGCGGGCACAGGTCGATCAGCAAACGGCACCGCCGCCCGGCCCCGGATACGCCGCGGTCACCGCTCACCTACCGTGACCAGAACCTTGACGTGGCGTCCCGACGACGCCAGCTCGAAGGCCTCGGCGACCTGGTCCAAGGGCCGGGTGGCGGTCACGAAGTCCGCCGTCTTGACGGCTCCCCGGCCGAGCAGATCGGCCGCTTCCCGGTAGTCCTCCGGGAGATAGGTGGCGCTGCCCTGGATGCGGATCTGGTGGTCCTGCACGAGCGGCAGCGGGATGGTCACCTCCCGGGCCGGGACGCCGACCACCATGACCGTTCCGCCCTTGTCCGCGATGGCGATCGCCTGGTCGACCGAGGACTGGATGGCCACGCAGTCGAAGACGATGTCGGCGCTCCCGCCGAGCAACTTTCGCACCTGCCCGGCGACGTCGGGTGTGCTGGCGTCGACGGTATCGTCGGCGCCCAGGGCCGCCGCTCGCGCCCGTTTGGCGGCCAGCGGATCGGTGACGACCACCCGGCCAGCGGAATGCGCGCGCAGCACCGCGAGGGTGAACAACCCGATGGTTCCTGCGCCGAGCACGGCCACGGACCGGCCGGCCACCTCCCCCGCCAGGCGCACGGCGTGCACCGGCGTCGACAGAGGCTCGATCAGCGCCGCGGTGTGATCGTCAAGCGCCGCTGACACCGGGTGCAGGCGGTTCGCGGCCAGGGTGAAGTAGTCCGCCATGCCGCCCTGCGGATACCCGCAGCCGAAGAACTGCAGGTTTTCGCACAGGTTCTCCCGGCCGGAGGTGCACATCTTGCACGTCCAGCAGGGCAAGTCGGGCTCCACGATGACCCGCTGTCCCGGTGTGCGCTGCTGGACGGCGGAGCCCACCGACTCGATGACCCCGACGACCTCATGGCCTGGCCGGTACGGCAGCGGGACAAAGGGGTGACGCCCGTGCGAGGCGTGCAGGTCCGATCCGCACACGCCGGCCACGAGGGTGCGAACCAGGGCTTCGTGCGGACCGGGGGCGGGCACGTCCGCTGCCTCGACAGCGATCTGGCCTGGGTAGACGACGACGCGTCGCATGCTAGTCAGGGCGACTTCCTCTCCGGGCCTGCCAGCTTGCGGCCGGCCATCGACGATGGGGCGTAACGATCAAGGTCGGTGCCTTTGAGGGCCGAGATGATCCGCCGGAAGGTGGTGTGGCGTTCGGCGTGGAAGGCGGCCATCGCCGCATCCGGCTCGGCGACCAGGTGGGCCGACGGTGCCAGCGGTCCCTGGATGTCATCGAAACTCAGCAGGCCCGCGGCGTGGGCCCCGAGCAGGGCCGCGCCCCGGCCGGACGCCGCGGGCACGTCCACGGCGTACAGCGGCAACCCGAGCACATCGGAGAGCAGCTGCCGCCAGCCGGCCGCCAGGGTGCCTCCCCCGGCCAGTCGCAGCCGCGGCGGACGCTCATCGGCGAGCAGGGCATCGACGGTGTCACGGATCGAGAAAGCGACGCCTTCCAGCGCGCACCGCAACAGCGACGTTCGGTCATTGGCCAGCGACAACGCCGTCCAGGAGCCGCGCAGGGCCGGATCGGAATACGGTGTCCGTTCCCCCGATAGGTGCGGGACGAAGATCGGGTCGGTGGCCCGGCCCGGCTGATCGGCACTGGCGTAGAGCTCCGCCCAGGTGGCGTTCATGATCTCCCGGACCCAGTTAAGGCTGAGCCCGCCGCTGAGGCTGGCGCCCATGTGGTACCAGCCTTCCGGGGTCGCCGACCGGTAGAGGTGGATCCCGGCGTCGGCCCGGCTGACCGGGGTGGCGAGGGACCTGATGACTTGCGCGCCGGTCCCGACGGTCAGCTGCAGGTCACGATGGCCGTCGATGCCGCTGCCCAGGGCCGCGGCCGCCGTGTCGGCGGCCCCGGCCGCGACCGGGAGGCCAGCGGGCAACCCAAGCTCGGCTCCGGCCGCGGCCGTGAGGTAGCCGGCCAGCGCCCCGGCCGAGGGCAGCAGCGGCGCCAGCATGGACGCGTCCAGGCCGAGCGCGCCGACCACCTCCACGTCCCACTGGTCCCCGATCAGGTCATACAGCAGGCTGGCCGAGGCATCGCTTGGCTCCGCATGGATCTCACCGGTCAGCCGGGCCCGGATCCAGTCTTTGGGTTGCAGCGCCCAGCGAGCTTCCCGGTACACCAGCGGTTCGTTCTGCGCGATCCAGACGAGCAGCGGTCCGGTCATGCCGGGAACCAGCGGGTTGGCCAGCCGGGCCAGGGCACGAGCATCGAGGCGCCGGTAGGCGCGCAGGGACCCGGTGGCGCGGCTGTCGGCCCACAGCAGGGCGGAGCGCAGGGCCAGGCCCTGCGCCGACGCCAGCACCAGGCCGTGCATCTGCCCGGACAGCCCGATCGCTACCGGCAGCGCGCCCGCCGCGTGCACGGCCTCGCGGGCACAAGCGGTCACCGCGCCCCACCAGTGGGCGGGATCACTCTCGGCGTAACCAGCCTGCGCCGACGTCACCGGGTAACCGGCGGAGGCCTGCGACAGGACCCGGCCCGCGGTATCGATCACCACCGCCTTGGCCGAGCTGGTCCCCAGGTCCAGCCCCAGGGTGCAGGCCATCCAATCGGCGCTCATCTGGTCAGCACTCGATAATGATCTTGTGGACCGACCGGTCGCCGCGCAGCGCGTCGAGGGCGGCGGCGTAGTCGTCGAGTGCGAACCGGTGAGTGATAAGGCCCTCGGTCTGCGCCCGCCCGGTCCGCAGCGCCGCGATCGCGGCCGGGAACGAGTCGATCTCGGCGAAGGACCCCTTGATGGTGATCTCGCGCCGGAACACGTCGTACGGGCTGACCTGGACGAGATCTTCGGGCTCGGTCACGCCGTAAAACATCACGGTGCCGCCGCTCCTGGTCAGCGGCACGCATTGCTCCGACACGGCCGCTGACCCGGTGGCGTCGACCACGATGTCGAAACCGCCGCCCGACGCCGCCTTCAGCTTGGCGGCGTCGCCGGACAGATCCGCGCGATCCATCAAGAACGTGGTGTCGATCCCGAGGGCTTCGGCTCGCTTGAGCTTGAACGCCGACGAGGCCGCCACCGTCACGCTGGTCGCGCCGCCGCGCGCGATGAGCTGGGCCAGCAGCAGACCGGTCGGGCCGGCGCCGAAGACAAGGGCCGCACTGCCCGGCCGCGGGCTCAGGGTCTGCACGCCGTGCATGGCGCACGCGGTGGGCTCGGTGAACACGGAGATGTCCGGGTCGATGCCGTCCACGGAGAAAACCAGGTTGGCCGGAACGGAGACGTACTCGGCGAAGGACCCCGGCCAGTTCGTGCCGAGCCCCTTGAGGTTGGCGCACATCAAGGTGCGCCCGATCCGGCAGTACTCGCAATGCCCGCAGTTCATGTTGGGGTTGACCGAGACGTACTCGCCGACGCGGAAGCCCTCGGTGCCCTCGCCCAGCGCGTCCACCGGTCCGACCAGCTCGTGGCCGGGAGTCAACGGGAACTCGGCGAAGAACTTGCCGTTATGGATGTGCAGGTCGGTCCCGCAGATCCCGGTTTGCTTTACTCGTACCCGGACCTCTCCAGGTTTCGGATCCGGCGTCGGGATCTGCCCGATCGTGAAACTGCCTGGGGCATCGTAGACGACGGCTTTCATGCTGCTCCTTAGGCGGCTGAGCCGCATGGTCTAGCGGCTGGCAACGGACGGGCCGGAGCCCGCGGTCACGCGGGCTCTGGCCGCGGGCTCCGGACCCGGGACGGGCGCCCCGGGTCCTGGCGACCGAGATCACTCCCGGGCCGGCGTCGCCTGCCTACTGGTGGTCAGGTGAGAAAGCAGGCTGCTCATGGTCGGCCTGCCGGTGCTGCCGCGCACGGCGGCGGTGCGCCGCCGCTGGTCGACGTAGACGGCGGCGATCAGCACGGTGCCGACCACGACCTGCTGCCAGAACGGCTGGATGCCGATGATCACGAAGCCGTTCTGCAGCGTGGCCGGGATGAACAAGCCGATGACGCTGCCGAAGATGGACCCGTAGCCGCCGAACAAGCTGGTGCCGCCGATCACCACGCCGGCGATCACGTTGAGGTTGGTCGAACTCTGGCCGCCGATCGTGGTCGACTGGAAGAACGCCAGGTTGAGCCAGCCGGCGAAGCCGGCCAGCAGACCGGACAGGCCGTAGACCTTGATCAGGTGAGTGTTGACGTTCAGGCCGGAGCGCCGGCCCGCCTCGGGGTTCGAGCCGATCGCGAAGGTATGCAAGCCGAACCGGGTCCGGTGCAAGATCACGATCCCGACCACCACGATGACCGCGGCGATGACCGCCAGGTCGGGGATCTGCCAGACGATGTTGCCGAATCCGATGGAGTTGACCATCACGGTCGGCACGTCGCGCAGGTCGACTCCCCCGGTGATCACCTCGGCCAGGCCCAGGGCCATCCCCAGGGTGCCGAGGGTGACGATGAGCGGGGGCACCTTCGCCCGGGCGATGAGGAACCCGTTGACCAGCCCCCAGGCGAGCCCGCAGCCGATGGCCACCAGGGCGCCGACGAGGGCGGCGCCCCAGCCCTGGCCGCTCAGGGCGGCCATCGCCTTATCGGCGACGACGCCGCTGAAGACCAGGACACTGCCCACCGACAGGTCGATGCCGCCGGTGATGATGACGAACGTCATGCCGACGCCAAGCACCGCCAGGATGGCGGTGTTCTGCACGATGCCGCGGATGTTGAACACCGTGAGGAAGGCGCTGGGCTTGAGGACGGAGAAGACGACCACGATCACGGCCAGCACGATGATGATCTGCAGCGCCTGCAGCCGGGCCAGCCGCGCGAGCCGGCCGGTCGGCGTCTCCTCGCTCCTGGCCGTCTCGGCAGGCGCGGGCGGAGGGACGGTGGCCTGTCCGGTCATGACTGGTTCTCCTGCGTCACGGCGCCGGTCATCGCCCCGACCAGCTGCTCCATGGTTGTCTCCTTCGCTTTGTAGGTGGCCACCCGGCGGCCGAGCCGCATCACCTGCACCTCGTCGGCGACCTCGATCACGTGCGGCATCGAGTGGCTGACGAACACCACGCCGAGGCCGCGGTCGCGGACCCGGCGGATCAGGTCGAGGACGCCCTTGGTCTGCACCACCCCGAGGGCGGCCGTGGGCTCGTCGAACAACACGATCCGGTTGGCCCAGGCGGCCGCGCGGGCGACCGCGACAGCCTGCTTCTGGCCACCCGACATGGCGCCGATGCTGCCGGAAAAGTTGCGCACGGTGGCGCCCAGCTCGTTGAACGCCTTCTTGCTGCCGGCCAGCATGTCGACGTTGTTCATGAACCCCAGCCGGCCCATGATCCCGTGGCGCATGACCTCACGGCCGAGGTACATGTTCTGCACCGGATTGAGATGAGGGGCCAGGGCCAGATCCTGGTACACGGTCTCGATCCCGTACCGGCGCGCCGCCAGGGGGCCGTCGATCGTCACCGGCTTGCCGTCGATCAGGATCTCTCCGGAGGTCGGCGTCTCGGTACCGGACAAGATCTTGACCAACGTGCTCTTGCCGGCCCCGTTGTCGCCGATCAGCGCGACCACCTCGCCGGACTTCACCTCGAAGTTGACGCCTGACAGCGCGCTGACGTGGCCGTACAGCTTGGTGATGTCCCGTGCTTCCAGCGCAAGGCTCATCGAACCACTCCCTTATTGACCGCAGTAGCAGCCGGGGCGGCGAAGCCGCCAAATCATGCCCGCTCCGCAACGCTGCTGTAACTACGCCGCAATGTTTTACGAAGAGAGTGCCTCTTCATGTCACCGATGTCAACATCTGAAGCCGAAACGATACATGCTGACCAGTTACCCTAACGGGACCGAGAAAAAGAACCTTCAATAAGAGTCTTGACATCGGTGACATGACTGCTGCACGATCATCCCGTTGTGTTTCCACGAGATTTCCCCCAGCTGAACAGCTGAACAGCCGGCCACCGGGACGTCAGCCGGTCTGGCACCGCAGGCTCGCCTCAATTCGCGCCCGGTGTCATCAGGGCCGGCAGCCGACCTTAGTTTCACGCGAAGGAGTCAGAATGAAGCGGTCTTTGGCGGTACCAACCGCAGGGGCGGCGGCAGTCATGCTGCTGGCCCTCACCGTAGGTTGCTCGTCGTCAAGCTCGTCCTCGGGCGCGGCCGGCGGTTCCACCACCGGCGGATCCACCACGGGCGGATCCACGGCCAGCGGCAAGTCCTACAAGATGACGTTCATCCAGGGCGTGGCCGGTGACGGTTTCTACGTCACGATGGGCTGCGGCATGCAGGCCGAGGCCAAGAAGCTCGGCAACGTCACGGTCAACATCCAGGGGCCCACGCAGTTCGACCCCACGCTGCAGAACCCGATCATCGAGTCGGTCACCGCGGCCAAGCCGGACGCGATCCTGATCGCCCCGGATGACGTGTCGGCCAGCCGGCCCCCGATCGCCCAGGCCATGGCCGCGGGCATCAAGGTCGTCCTGGTCGACACCACGCTGACCGACCCGTCCGGGGCCGTCTCGCAGATCTCCTCGGACAACCTGGCCGGCGGGGCCGACGCGTTCGCCGCGATCAAGCAGCTGGTGCCAGGCGGCGGCCCGGTGCTCGTGGTCAACACCAAGCCCGGCATCAGCACCACCGACCAGCGCACCTCGGGCTTCGCGGCCGCGGCCAAGGCGGACTCCAAGTTCTCCTACGTCGGCGTGCAGTACGACAACGACACCGCGTCGCTGGCCGCGCAGGTCACACTGGCGGCGCTGCAGAAGAACCCGAACATCGTCGGCATCTTCGCGACCAACCTGTTCTCCGCCGAGGGCGCCGCCACCGGCATCCGCCAGGCCGGCAAGTCCGGCAAGGTGAAGGTCGTCGGGTTCGACGCTGAGCCCGACGAGATCACCGCGCTGCAGCAGGGCACGGTGCAGGCGCTCATCGCCCAGTCGCCGTACGTGATCGGGACCAACGCGGTGGACCAGGCCCTCGACGCCCTGACCGGCAAGGCGACCACCCCGAAGATCGGCACCAAGTTCACCATCATCACCAGCGCCAACCTGAGCTCGGCGGCGAGCCAGGCGGCGATCTACAAGACCAGCTGCTGAGGTAGGGCGCCGGTATAATTTCGGATGGTCCCCCGGTGTGAGCCGGGGGACCATCGCCGCCGCAGCGGCGCCGCTCGAGAGCCGGACACCCCCAAGCAGTCGCCAGAGCAGGCGCCCAGTCTGGAGGCGATACCTCGATGACCACCATGCGCGACGTGGCTCGCGTGGCCGGAGTCAGCGCGAAGACCGTATCCCGGGTCTTCAACGACGATCCCCACGTCACGCAGGAGACCCGCGAGCGGGTTCGCTGGGCGATGCAGAAGCTGAACTACGTGCCGAACATGCTGGCCCGCAGCTTCCGTACCGGCGCGGACGCGGCGGTCGGCCTGGCCGTTCCCGACCTCGGCGATCCGTTCTTCGCGGAGATGACGTCCAGCATCGAGGTCGACCTGGTCGAGCGCGGCATGGCGGTCGTGGTCACCAGCCTGGGCCGGGGCGCCGACAGCGAGCGTTCGGCGCTCGAGGCCCTGCTGAGGCGTCAGATCAGCGGCCTGATCGTGGCCTGCGTAAGCCCGGACCAGGCGTACCTGACCCCCTGGCAGGAACGGACCCCGATGGTGTTCGTCGACCGGGCCCCGCGAGGGCTCTCCGGGGTGTACGTGATCGAGGACGACCTGGGGGGTGCCCGTCAGGCGGTCGTGCACCTGGCCGGTCACGGTCACCGCCGCGTCGCCTTCCTCGGTGTCTCCACCCCCGTCACCACCACCCAACGCCGGCTGAAGGGCTACCGGTCGGCGGTGGCCGAGAACGGGCTGGACGACAACCCCGATCTCGTCTGCGTCTCCGCCGAGTCGGCCGGCGAAGCCGCCGCTGAGATGGTAAAGCGGCTGGAGGCGCCTGATCCTCCCACGGCCGTGTTCTCCTCGACCATCTTGTGCACGATGGCGCTCGTCCCGGCCCTGCAGCGAGCCGGGCGCACCGACGTCGCCATGGTCGGGTTCGGTGATATTCCGATGGCCGCGGCGCTGGTCCCCGCGGTGTCGGTCATCGACCAGGATCCGGCCGGGCTCGGCCGCGTCGCCGTGGAACGGCTCGTGCAGCGCATCGAGGACCCCGGCGCACCGGTCCGCCGCCGGACCGTGCTGCCGGTCCACCTGATCCCGCGCGGCTCTGGCGAGCTACCCCCGGCGTGAGCTTAGCGTCGGCGGTCGGCGGTCGGCAGGGAAACTCCTGATCAGAAGCTGTTGCCATCGATGGCATAAGGTGGCAGACTTGAGTTATGCCATCGATGGCAAAGACACTGCTGACGGGCGGCTCGCAGGGGAGCGGGCGACCGAGGTTGCTCGATGTCGCCAACGCGGCCGGGGTGAGCCTGCGCACCGCTTCGCGGGTGCTGAACGAGGACCCGCGGGTCGCGGCGGACACCCGGGAGCGCGTCCGGGCCGCGATGCTCGACCTGAGCTTCTCACCCGACGCGATGGCCAGGTCGCTGCGCGCGGGCACCGACACCGCGATCGGGTTCGTGGTGGAATCCATCGCCGACCCGTTCTTCGCCGAGGTCATCGACGCGGTGGAACTCGAGATGTCCCGCCATGGCCGGTCCGTTCTGGTCACGAGTACCCGACGGGACTCCGGCACAGAACGCGACGTCATCGGGCGGATGATGCAGCGGCGGATCGCCGGGCTGCTGCTCTGCCCGACCGGCGGCCCCCATGGCTGGCTCGACCCTGACCGGGTGCCGCTGGTGCTCGTCGACCGGCCGGCGCCTGGCCTGTCCGCGGACCTGGTCGAGATCGATGACCACCGCGCCGCCTTCGACGCCGTGGCTCATCTGGCCGCGTACGGACACCGGCGCATCGCCTACGTCGGCGACACCCCGGCCATCCCGACATCAGCCGCCCGGCTGCGCGGTTACCGCGACGCCCTGGCTCAGCACCGGCTCGAGGTGGACCAGCACCTGATCCGCTGCGACGGCGCGACCAGCCAGGCCGCGGCGCACGCGGTGTCCGCCCTGATCAGCAGCAGCCTGGAGGGCGGCCCGCCGACGGCGATCCTGAGCGCCACCACGCGGGCGTCGCTGGGCGTGGTGCCGGCCCTGCACGCGGCCCGGCGTACCGACATCGCCCTCGTCGCGTTCGGCGACTTCCCGATGGCCGATGCCCTGCAGCCGGCCGTCACCGTGGTGGATCACCCCGGTCACGAAATCGGCCGGGTGGCCGCGGCCCGGCTGCTGGCCCGGCTGGCCCAGCCCGGCCTGCCGGTCGAGCGCATCGGCGTACCGGCACCGATCATCACACGCGGGTCCGGGGAGCTACCCCGATGACGATCAGCACGGATGTGGTCATCGGCCTCGATATCGGTACCACCTCGGCCAAGGCCGTGGTCCGGCCGACGTCGCGGCGCGACGCCCGCTACGTGACCCAACCCACCCCGTGGCATACCAGCGACCACGGCCGGACCGAGATCGAACCGGGCCGCCTCGTCGACGTGGCCGTCGACCTGATCGGGCACGCCGCCCAGGCGGCCGGATCGGCGTGGGGACCTGTCCGGGTGCGCGGCATCGGCGTGACCGGCCTGGCCGAGAGCGGGGTGCTGCTCGACGCGGCCGGGCAGCCGACCGCCCCGGTGATCGCCTGGTTCGATCACCGCGGCGCGGCGCAGGTCGAGCGGATAAGCCGCGAGTCGCCCGGATTTACCGCCGCGTTCGAAGGCCGGACCGGTCTGCCCTGGTCGAGCCAGGCCAGCCTGGCCAAGCTGCTGTGGCTGCGGGAAAGCGGCCAGCTGGCGGGGCGGGGCTCGAGCTGGCTGAGCGTGCCCGAATGGATCGTGTTCGCCCTGGGCGGCGATCCGGTCCGCGAGCCGTCGCTGGCGTCCAGGACCGGTCTGATCGACCAGGGCACCGGCGAGGTCTGGCCCGACGCGCTGGCCGCGGCCGGGCTGGCCGCCGATATTCTCCCCGCCGAACGCCCCGCCGGTGCGCGCGCCGGCTACCTGGACCGTGACGGCGTGGTCTCGTGCGCCGCGGGCGCCGTCTTGACGGTGGCCGGGCACGACCACCCGGTGGCGGCCATCGGCGTCGGCGCGGTCGGTGCGGACGAGCTTTTCAACTCGAGCGGCACCGCGGACGTGCTGGCCCGCTCCATTCCGGGGATGCTGACGGAGACCGAGCGCCGGCACGTGGTGAGCGCGGGCTGGTCGCTGGGACGGCACGTGCTGCCCGAGACCAGCCTGCTGCTGGCCGGCGTCAGCGGCGGGCTGCTGCTGCGGCGCGTGCTGTCGGCGCTGGGAGCCGAGTCCGGGCCGGCCCGGGCGGCGCTCGATGCGGCCAGCCTGAGCGTCGGTGAGCTACCCGCGGGCCTGTCCGTCGCCGGCGACGGCCGGACCGCCGACGACGTGGTCATAAGGATCCAGGACGGGTCGTCTCCGGCCACGGTCTGGACTGCGGCCGCGCGGTACACGGCGGCCCAGACCCGGCTCCTGCTCGATGACATCGAGAAGATGGTCGGACCGTACCGGCGGGCCGTGGCGGCCGGAGGGTGGACGCAGATGGCCAGCGTGCGCGCCGCCAAGGCAGCCGTCATCGACGCGATGAGCTTCTCACCTGTTGTGCAACCGGGCGTTACCGGGGCCGCTTTGCTGGCCGCGTTCGCCCTTGACGGCGAGGGACTGCCGCTCGCCGACTTCATCCGGCAGTCGACCGAGGAATGACATGACACACGCCACCAAAGCCCGTACCGGAACGCTGGACGACATCGCGACCGACAGCCACGTGTTCTCCATCATCGCCATGGATCAGCGCAACACCCTGCGCCGCATGTTCACGGCCGTAGGCCTGGACGCCAGCGACGACGACCTGCGCACCGCCAAGGCCGACGTCGCCCGCGTGCTGACGCCAGCCGCCAGCGGGCTGCTGTCCGATCCGACCTACGGCGTTCCTGCCATCACCCAGGCCAAGGCGCTTGCGCCGAACTGCGGGCTGCTTGTCGCGGCCGAACCAGCCGAACGGCGCAGCTACGCCGGCGAGCCGCGCACCCACCGCGACCCGGGCCTGGATGCCCAGTGGGTCCTTGACCAAGGCGGCGACGTGCTGAAGTTCTTCGTCCAGCTGCGCGCCGACCGGCCGGCCCCGGCCCCCGGCGAGCCGGACCTGGTGGCCGAGACCCTGGCCGTCTGCGAAGAGATCATCCGCGACTGCCGGGCCCAAGGCGTGCCCGTGGTCATCGAGAACCTCGTGTATACCCGGCCGGGGGAAGATCTGACCGGCCAGGCCCGCGAAGATGCGATCATCGAGTCGGCCCGGGCCCTCAACGACCTGGACATCGACCTGCTCAAGCTGGAGTATCCCGGCTCGCCGGCCGGCTGCCGGCGGCTGGCCGAGATCCTCGGCCGGCCCTGGGCCGTGCTGTCCGCGGGCGTGCCCTTCGACCAGTTCACCGGCATCATCCAGATCGCGACTGACGAAGGCGGAGCTTCCGGCTTCATCGCGGGCCGCTCGGTGTGGCGCGAGGTGGTGAGCCTGACCGGTCATCAGCGCGAGGAGTTCCTCGCGTCGGTGGCCCTGCCACGGCTGGAAAGGCTGGTCAACGTGGCCGCCGACCGCGCCCGCCCGTGGAACCAGGCCAGCCGGGCCGCGATCTAGGGCCGGCCGTCAGATCACCCCAGGTGCGGGCCGAGCAGGGTCAGGTCCGCGGCCGAGAGGCGGTCGCGGGCCGTCTTGGCCTGGTGCCAGTACGGGTAGATCAGCAGCGGGGTGCTGACCCGGTCGAGCTGGGCCCGGTCGTCGGCGGTGAGGGTCAGGGACGCGGCCGCCAGGTTGTCGGCCAGTTGCTCGTCGGTGCGCGCTCCGATCACCAGCGAGGTGACGGCCGGCCGGCCCAGGGTGTAGGCCAAGGCGACCTGGGCGGCGGAGACGCCGCGGGCTTCGGCCAGTTTGACCAGGACATCGATGATGTCGTAGAGGCCATCAGTGTCGTAGACCGGCGGCTCGTCCCAGTCGGTGAGCTGCCGCGAGCCGGCCGGGGCCTCGGTGTTCCTGCGGTACTTGCCGGACAGCAGGCCGCCGGCTAGCGGACTCCAGACCAGCACGCCAAGACCCTGGTCGACCGCGAGCGGTATCAGCTCGTACTCGGCCTCGCGGGCCTGCAGGGAATAGTAGATCTGCTGGCTGACGAACCGCGGCAGGCCGCACCGCTCGGCAGTGCCCAGCGCCTTCATCAGCTGCCACGAGGCGTAGTTCGAGGCACCGACGTAGCGGACCTTACCCGAGGCCACCAGCAGGTCCAGGGCCCGCAGCGTCTCCTCGAGCGGGGTCTGCCCATCCCACTCGTGCAGCTGGTACAAGTCGATGTGATCGGTGCCCAGGCGACGCAAGCTGGCCTCGCAGCCCGAGATGATGTGGTGGCGGGAGAGCCCGGAGTCGTTCGGCCCGTCTCCCATTGACATCCGGACCTTGGTGGCGAGCAGGAGCTTGTCCCGCCGGCCGCGCAGGACCTCCCCCACGATCTCCTCAGCCTGGCCGTCAGAGTAGACGTCAGCGGTATCGACGAGGTTGACCCCGGCGTCCAGGCACATGTCCACCTGCCGCTTGGCCTGCGCCACGTCGGTCGTCCCCACGTTGGCGAACGGCCCGCTGCCGCCGAAGGTCATCGTGCCCATGGTGAGCACGGACACCCGCAAACCCGATTGTCCAAGCGCGCGATATTCCATGCGCCTGACTCTACCCAGCGTGGTCCCTGATGCACGTGGTCGCGTCCGCGGGTCAGGGACTGGGGAACAGCCAGAACTCGTGCATGATGACGAAGGACCAGACGCCCATGCTCGTTTCTTCCATCGCTACCGTCCCCCTCGGTGACATCCCTTGCCCCGAAGCTACGGTCTCGGCCTTGCGGAAGGATTAAGCTGGGTCAGTGCGCGCATGTCAGATAAGCCGCGACTGCCGTGGTCGCTCCCAGCCTTGCATACGTTCCTGTCAGGGTGGTGTGAGCTTGATTGTGACGGTGGTGCCGGGGCTGAGCAGGTGGGGTTCGCCGCGGATGGTGATCTCCAGCGGGGTGCCCTCGTCGAGGAGGTAGTTTTCCTCGTCGTGGGCGAGCTTGATCCGGATTTGGCGGCCGCGGAATCGGAGTGAGAAGGCGAGCTCGTTCCAGGCGCGGGGCAGCCGGGGCGCGAAGGACAGGTCGCCGTCGAAGTCGCGGACGCCGCCGAACCCGAAGACCAGCGATGACCACACGCCGGCGGCGGAGGCGATGTGGACGCCGTCGGAGGCGTTGCCTGCCACGTTGCCCAGGTCCATCAGCAGCGCGTACTGGAAGTATTCCAGGGCCTGGCGTTCCCGGCCGATCTCAGCGGCGATGATGCCCTGCACGCACGCCGACAAGGACGAGTCGCCGGTGGTGAGCGGGTCGTAGTAGTCGAAGTTGCGGCGTTTTTGCTCTTCGAGGAACTCGTTGCCGAGCAGGAACATCGCGAGCACGATGTCGGCCTGCTTGAGTACCTGGTGCCGGTAGATCACTAGCGGGTGGTAGTGCAGCAGCAGCGGGAACTTCTCCCGCGGGGTGGCGTCCAGGTCCCACGGCTCGCGGTCCAGGAACGTCTCGTCCTGGGGGTGGATGCGGCGTGCCTCATCGAACGGTATGTGCATGGCGGCCGCCGCGCGTTCCCAGGCCTCGGCTTCCCTGAACTGCAGTCCGACCGTGTGCACCAGCGCGGTGTAGTCCCGGGGCCGCTCCTTGCGCAGGCGGCGCACGGTGTCGGCCGCGAAATTGAGGTTCAGCCGCGCCATGAGGTTGGTATAGGCGTTGTCGTTGACCACGGTGGTGTATTCGTCCGGCCCGGTCACGCCGTGGATGTGGAACCTTTCGTCGGCGCCGTAGAAGCCGAGGTCCGCCCACAGCCGGGCGGTCTCGACGAGGATCTCCGCGCCGATCTCGCCGAGCAGCCGGATGTCACCCTGGATGTGGGTGTAGCGCCTGATCGCATAAGCGATATCGGCGTTGATGTGATACTGGGCGGTGCCCTGCTGGAAATTGGACGACGCCTCCTCGCCGTTGATGGTCCGCCACGGGAACAGCGCCCCGCGCTGGCTCATCTCGGCCGCCCGTTCCCGCGCGAGGCCCAGCATGCTGTGCCGGAACCGCAGCAGGTTCCGGGCGATCCTGGGCTGGGTGTAGGACAGGAACGGCAGGACGTAGACCTCGGTGTCCCAGAAAAAGTGGCCCTCGTAGGCCTGCCCGGTCAGTCCCTTCGCCGGCACCCCGGCCCCTTCGGCGCGCCACGTCGCCTGCGCGACCTGGAAAAGATTCCACCGGACCGCCTGCTGCTGCCGCACCGGATTGAGCCGGGTCTGCACCCGGACGTCGGCGCGATCCCAGAACCGGGCGAGATTCGCGCGCTGGCTGGCCAGGAGTGTGTCGAACCCGTCCGGGACCGCGCGGTCCAGCGTCCGGCGGCACCGGTCGACGAGCTCGGGGACCGGGATGCTGCGGGAGGTCTGGTAGGTCGCGTACTTGGTAATCCGGATCGGGACGCCGGGCAACGCATCGGCGGTCAGGAGTACCTCGCCCGTCCCGTCATCGACGGACCCCGCCGCGCGGTAGGAACACGCCGCGTCGATCACGTGGTCCACGCCGATACCCAGCGTCATCCCGCTGCTGGTCGTCTGGTAACCGAAAAGGACGCGCTGGTCAACGAGCTCGGCCGCCCGCACGTTGAGCACCCGGTGCGGCAGCGCGGTCGCCAGCCGGGGATCGCCCGGCCGGTGCGCGAGCTGGCCGCCGAGGTGGGCGTCCTGGCGGTTGAGCACCAGTGAGGAGATCACGACGGGCGCGGCACGGTCGAGCATCGTGATCTCATAAGTCATCGCGACCAGGTGGCGGTACTCCAGCGAGACGATCCGGCGCGAGCGGACCCGGACGTGCTTCCCGGCGTCGGTGACCCACACCAGCTCACGGGTCAGCGTCCCGGTCCGCATGTCCAGGACCCGCTCGTAGTCCCGGATCCGCGCAGTCGGCAGGAAGAACGGCTCGTCGTCCACGTTGAGCTTCAGGATCGTCGTGTCGGGCACGTTCACGATCGTCTGGCCGGTCCGGGCCAGCGCATGCGCCCCCTCGGCGTGCATGATCGGCCAGGTCTCATGGAACCCGTTGACGAACGTCCCGGGAACCAGCGCCGGGCGCCCCTCCTCGAAGCTGCCGCGGACACCGACGAAACCATTGCCCAGCGAAAAGACGGTCTCGGTCAGACCGACAAACTCATCTGAGTACCGCGCCTCCACGATGCGCCACTCATCCGCCGGGTACAGGTGCACCGGCGGTAGCTCAATCTTTCGCTTCAGCACGACTCGACAATAATCCCGCGCACGCCAAAAGGACACACAGAGCACTGATCAGGTTCGACCACCGCCATACGAGTACTTGTCCGCAGCCCTGGCTGCCGGCGTAGACCGCGATGAGCCGGCCGAGGCGCTTGCGCCGGGCAAGCCGGCTCACCCCAGCGGATCGAGGGTGCCGGCTATGGTCGCCTGGGCGACATCGGTGAGTCGTAGTTTGCTTTTGCGGGCGTAGGCCCGCAGCCTGGAGAAGGCCTCGGCCAGGTCGACGCCGGCGCGCCCTGCGAGCACGCCTGTGGCCTGATCGATTACCATGCGGCTGGCCATGGTAGCAGAAAGCTGCTCGTTCACGCGCTGGGCCTCGGCGGTGGCGCGACGCTGCACGATGCTGAGGGTGGCGAGGTCCGTGAAGGTGCGGGCGACGATGACGTCCGCCTCGGACATCGGGGCCTGCATGACGCTGAACAGGTTCAGGGCACCGAGGGTGGTGTCACGAAACCGCAGCGGCAAGGCGGACACCGACTGGAAACCCTCCCCGAGGGCGGCGGCGGAGAACGACGGCCAGCGGCCGGACTCGGCCTCCAGGTCCTGGTGCTCGACGCGCTCCCCGGTACGGAAGGCATCCAGGCAGGGGCCTTCCTGGGCCTGCAGCTCGAACAGCTCCAGCAGGCGCATCGCCTCGCTAGAGGAGGCCACCAGCCCCAGCCTGCCCTCGGGAGAGGCCAGCATCACCCCGGCGGCGGAAACTCCGAACAACTCTACGCACCGGTCCGCGAGCCCGGTCAGCAGGTCGACGACGTCGTAGTCGTCAACGAGGGTGTCGGCCATCTCGGCGAGTGATCGCATCGCGTCGGCTTCTTGGAACAAGTCAACTCACCTCCTGAACGCCCGGCGGCCCGTCAGGACCGGCCGGCTACCAGATCGAGCCTGCGGGCGACAACGTCATCGGCCACATCGGCGAGCAAGCGGTCCACCGCCAAGTCCTGCTGGCAGGCATCCGCGCACGGACCCTCGCCCAGCGTGTACTGCAGCTCCTCGATCAGCTCACTAACATCATCGGTGCTGTTCAACGACCCGCGCGGTATGTCACTCGACATGAGCATGACCCCGGCACCATTCACCCCCACGATCCCCGGGCACACACACGTTCCTCTGCCCGCTCGATCAGGGCGATCATTCACCTGCCGGCTCCTTCGGCTGAGAAAGGAAAGCGTCAGCAGGGACTGGACTCAACGCCCTTCCGGGCCAGGCCCGCCGGGCCTCTCATCACTAACGCTACGCCAAAGAAGGGCCAAAAGGCAGCCGGACCCGGCTTGTGGACAATCCCCAGCCCCGGCAATCTGCCCGCCACCCGCGGAAACGGCAGCTGCGGACAACGTGCTCTTCTTTGCGCCGTTTCCCGAAGGGAAACGATTTTCCTTTCGGGAAACGGCGGTAAGTACCCAAAGGGTGCTCCAGAGGTCCGCCTCGTCGGCGCAGCCGTCGGCGGGCGGCTGGCCTCCTTGCATCAGGTCTCCGGCTCGTCTGGTTTCCCGTGCGCACATGGTCCCAGGCGCGGAATTATTTACTGGCTTTGACGTCGAAGACCGGCCAGAATCAGGTTGTGGAGCATCTCTCACGTGAGCGTCTGGAGGCCGGTCTCGGCCAGATCCGCGACTCCCCGCGAGACGGCGGGCGGCTCGTGCTGATGGTCCGACGTCCAGCATCGGGCGACCGAGGCCTGCCGACCGAGGCGGCGCTTGACCAGGTCACCGGCCTTGACGGGGACAATTGGCTCAGCCGCGGCAGCAAGAACACGCCGGACGGATCGGCTGACCCGCAACGGCAGGTGACGGTGATGAACGCGCGGGTGGCAGAGCTTATCGCCGGCGGGACCGACAGGATGCCGCTGGCCGGTGATCAGCTGTATCTCGACTTGGACCTTAGCCTCGACAACCTCCCGGCCGGGAGCCTACTCGCGGTGGGCCAGGCTGTGCTGCAGGTCAGCGAGGCCCCGCACCTGGGTTGCGCGAAGTTCGTCGAGCGCTTCGGGGCTGAAGCGATGCGCTTTGTCAACTCTCGCGTCGGGCGCCAGTGGCGGCTGCGCGGGTTGAATGCACGGGTGGTGGTGCCGGGCATCGTCCGGCTCGGTGACCTGGCCGTGAAAGCTCCCGTCAGCCGCCTGGCCGCGGCTGGGAGCAGTCCTGGGTCAGATCTGCGGGGAACTGCGGGCCCCTTGGACGCGGCGGTCCTCTAGCCGGTTGAGCAGCGTATTGCTCGCGGCCAGCGTCAGGACAATCAAATCGACGAGCACCAGCAGGAAAACCGCTTCGGCGAGGGTCTCGTTGCCGCGGAAAACCGCCTCGAAGAAAAATACCGGCGGGATGACCGCGCCCATGGCGGCCAGGGTCCACTTGACGGCTTTGGTACCGGACGGCGGCCGAGCGGCCGGGTGCGGCGGAACTTGCGCCGGACGGGCCGGGCGGCGCGGAACGGGCGCCGGACGGGCCGGAATGTCGGCGGTGAGCACGGCCAGGTCCGCGTAAGTCCGTGCGGCGAGCGCCTGGCTCACCCGCGTTTCCCGCTCGTCCTGGCCCAGCCTGCCGTCCGCGAAGGCGATATTGAGCGTGTCGATCACCTGTTCGCGGTCGGCGTGAGAAGCCCGGAGGCGGCCACGGCCTGCTCCCGCCGCCGGGTCGTTCTGTCCTATCGTCACCAGCGCCTCCACCCACCAGGACAATGCAGTCAAAGCCTAGCTTGGGACCGGCACAAGGTCAGTAATAGCCCTTCGTCCCGTCGAGCAACTCACGGATGGCGTCCAGGTGACCGGCGTGCCGCGCGGTCTCCTCCAGCATGTGAATCAGTATCCAGCGCAGCGTGCCAGCGGCCGCGGGGAAGTCGGGATGCTTGCCTTGTTCATCCAGCGAATGCCCGGCGATTATCTCGTTCGACACGCCGCACTGGCGCTCGTACTCCACCAGGAGCTGAGCCAGGGGCACGTCCGCGACCATCATGTCGGCGTCCTCGGGGCCATCGTCGAATTCCGGGCCGACGGCCGGCTGGCCGCTGAAGACCACCTCGAACCACATATTCTCGACCCACCGCAAGTGGGACACGACACCCGCCATCGTCATCAGGGGTGAGGCAGGAAGCACACCGCGGTGAGCATCCTCCTCCGACAACCCTTCGCATTTCATCAGCACGATCGCTCGCTGCAAGTCGAGCCAGCCGACCAGTTGGGTCCGCTCGTCAGCGACGAGCGGAGGACGCTTCCGAGGCAGTGCCATAACCGCCGACGTTACCCAAAACGAGCTTCATCGGGCAGCTGAATGCGGCCGGCGGAACGCGCCGCCAGCTTCTCCATGGTCGCGGTCATACCGGGGAGCCAGCGCTCGCCCCGCCCGGCCTGTTCGCCCCGCCCGGCCTGGCGCGGCCCTTCGGGCGAGCCAGAGCAATCGTAGGTGTGCGTGACCAGGGTGGAGCCTTCGTCGACCGGGGTGAACTGGTACGACCACCGATGGTAGGTTTCCCGGCCGAGACCGGCCTGCGGCTCCGCCTCGTCCGCGATCATGACCGGCTCCCAGGTGATCCGGCGGTTGGGCTCGAACTCGACGACATGGTTGATCATCTCGTAGTCCCCCATCTCGTCGTTGTGCATCCGCATGACGAAGACGTCGCCGACACCGGTCAGCACCACGTCGCCGGCCGCCTCGCGCACCGTGCCCGATCCGTCGATGAGCGGATGGTTGACGGCGTGGGTCAGCACACCGAACAGCATCTGGACCGGCGCCTGGATCGTCCGCGACACTGAGACAGGCGGGAAGGTTTGGCTGGTCATCTTCTCATCCTTTCTGATGCTCCTCGCGGGCTGGCGGAGCGACGCTCGCGTCACAGTAAAGGACGCGCGGCCGTTCGGACTTATCGCTGCGGGCGCTCTGTTGGCGGGCCGGCCCCGACCCGGTCGAGCTGACCGGCCAGAGCCGCCGGGGCGCGCATCCGCCACGCGTCGGTGACCAGCTCGGCCAGGCGCCCGGCGTCCACCTCGGCCAGCCGCAGCAGCACCAGCGGCCAGCCGTCGTAGCCGGGCGCGGTGAAGAAAACCTCGGGCTCACCGAGCAGGAGGGCCTGCTTCTCGGCCTCGTCGCCGACGAACAACACCGCGATGTCGGTCCGGATCACCCGCCGCTGGCCCGGCCTTCGCTCGGGGTAGGACCAGATGAACCCCTTGTCGGCGACCCGGAAGTCGAAGCCGTCACTGTCGATCTCCGTCACGTGCGGCAGGGCCAGCGCGAGGCGGCGCACGTCATCGGCGTCGGCCATCGAGGTCCCTCCCTGATCGCGCCATCCACATAGGCACAGGCTGGCCGGCCTGGCGAGCGGGCTAGGCGCGCACGGTGCCCTGGCGGTCGAAGGTCATGGCGCGCTGCAGGGCCGCGGCGCGAAGCTCGGCCGGGATCTCGACCGGGCCGCCAAGCGCGGCCGCGGCCAGGCCGGCCTGCGCGGCCTCCTCGACGACGCCGCCGACCACGATGGCCAGCTCGGGGGTGCGGTGAAACACCAGCACGCCGTGGTTGGCCAGCAGCACCGCGGGCACACCAGGCGTGACCGCGGCCCTGATGCTAGCGATCGCCTGCGCCGAGCCGCGCGGCCCGTAGCCTGCCACCGGAACGCCTGCCGCCAGGCCGAACATGGCCAGGGCCTCCACCCAGCATCCGATCGGCCGGTGGGCCACCGCGTAGGCGGTGGCGTAAGGCGAGTGGGTATGCAGCACGCAGCCGACGCCGGGGTGATCGGCGTACATGGCGGTGTGCATGGCCACCACGGCGCCCTGGATGGGCGGCAGGTCGCCCTCGATCAAGGTTCCGTCCAACCCGATCCTGACTACCGCCGAGGCGGGGTGCTGGCGCAG
>Ga0224557_1000139_pt1 | contig 83156 bp, 68 predicted proteins | sample 714S31014metaG_FD_180677 | JGI IMG/M metagenome (GOLD analysis project Ga0224557, IMG submission 180677) | Peat soil microbial communities from Stordalen Mire, Sweden - 717 S3 10-14 | ecosystem: Environmental > Terrestrial > Soil > Wetlands > Peat | place: Sweden: Norrbotten County, Stordalen...
GCCTTAGGCGGAGCCGACGAACTTGTCCATGGTCGCCTTGTACGCCTGGCTCATTTGGCAGGTGACAATGACGTGCAATCCGATATCAGAAGCCGCCGGTAACAATGGAGCCAACGGCGCCATTGGTGGCATCCCTCCGGCAGCACCGACGATCATGTGCCAATCGTCGACCAAAAGCACCAGATCGAATCCTGTCCACCATGACCGCGACCGTAACTGCGCGGTGGTCAGGTCGGACGGCGGCAGCCGCTTTTGCAGGTTGGCTGCGAGTGCTTTGATGGATTCGTCCAGCGACTGGGCGTTGCGGTTGATCGCTCCCGCAGCGAGAAGATGGCTGTCCGGCACCGCGCCCAGCAGGCCGGAACGGTAGTCGGCCACCATGAAGCGCACTTGTTCCGGACTGTTGCGGGCACAGATCGCTTGGGTAATTGCATGGGCGATGGTTGTCTTGCCCGATTTCGCAGCACCGAAAATCAGTAGGTGCGGCGCCGTGTACATGTTGGCGTAGGCGACCGAAAGGTCCGTCTCGCGCACGCCGACCGGTATTGTCCAGCGAGTGCGGTAGTCGGATTCCGGGCCGGACGGATGCGGGTCGAGTTCGTTCAGGTAAACGCGCTCCGGCAGCACCCGGACCCGAGGCGCCTCCTCGGTTGCCAGCGACGCGATATGGTCCACCGCCGCTGTGATCGCGTCCACCAGGCCTTCGGCGCTATGCACGCCGTCGAGTCTCGGCACTCCCATCATTAGGTGATGCTTCTCCACCGACATCGCCCTGCCGGGTCGATTTGCGGGTATATCGCGGGTGGCGCGGTCGATCTGGGTGTCGTTGACGTCGCCAAGCCGGAATTCGATCTTGGTACCGAGGTAGTCGCGTACGCGCGACTTCAATTCCGTCCAGCGCGGTGTGGTGATGATGGTGTGTACGCCAAACGACAGGCCCTGTGCAGCGAGATTCTGGACGTGTGCCTCGAGGTCGGGAAACTCGCCGACGAAAGCCGGCCACCCATCGATGACCAGAAAAACATCGCCGAACGGATCGGCCGCAACCGGTTGGCTGGGATCCGCGCGTAACTGCCGGTACGATGCGATCGATCCCACCCGATGCTCCTTGAAGGTGGCTTCTCGTTGCCGCAGAACCGCTTGCACCTCCGCGATCACTCGCATCACCCGGTCGGGCTCCGATCGGGTCGCCACCCCTCCGACGTGCGGCAGCTTGTCCAGATACATCAACCCGCCACCACCGAGGTCGATGCAGTAGAACTGGACTTGCCGCGGTGTGTGCGTGGCAGCGGCCGACAGCATCAGGGTCTGCAGCAGCGTTGACTTGCCGGTCTGCGGCGCACCTCCGATGCCGATGTTGCCGCCCCCCCCGGAAACGTCGACGCCCCAAGGCTCCTGGAGGTGCCGGCGCGGCTCGTCCATGATCCCCAGCGGAAAGTACAAACGCTGTCCATCGGCGCGCGCAACGAGTTCGTCGACCGCTGTCGGATCGGTCAACGGCGGCAGCCACATCTTGTATGCCCGCGACTCCGTGGTGCTGAGTTGGTCCAGCACCACCTCGCTCAGCGCCCGCCCTTTCGATTCGACACTCACGATGCCTCCGCCTCGTCCAGCATGGGAGCCGCAGTGAATTGGCGAATATGCAACGCCCGGGCGCCATTGCGCGAGCCGTCCACGCTGGCCTCGCCGTTGGACTCGACGTGCACCGGCGGAACGTACGTGGCACCGGTGTACAGGGTGCTGAACTTGATCGGGTCCTCCATGCCGACCCGCAAAAACCCGACACCGCTTTCTTTGTTGGTGATGTACTGGGCTTCCGGGGTTCCAATCACCGACTTGGATTCATGGGAGCTGGTAGTGCGCAGCGCGATCCGGTACGTGAGGTTGGGCTCCAGTTTGTCGATGCGCGCCCCTCCGGTCTGCAGCGACTGGGTGGCGAGCAACAGATGGACCCGCAACGAGCGCCCCACTCGGCAGATCCGGTCAAACAGCGCGACGAAGTCCGGGTGACTTTGCAGCAACTCGGCGAACTCGTCGACGACAACGAAAAGCGTTGGCAACGGTTTCAGGTCGGCGCCGCGCTCACGGTACTTCTCGTACTCGGCCACGCCGGACAGCGCCCCGGTCGCACCGACCTGAATTCCGGCCTGGCGGAGGAGGTTCTGCCGGCGGTCAAGTTCGCCGGTCAACACCTCACCCATGCGGCCGACGAGTTCGGCTTCCTCAGCCATGTTGGTGATGACGGCTGCCGTATGTGGAAGGTTTTCCATTCCCAGAAATGTCGAGCCGCCCTTGAAGTCGGTGAGCAGAAGGTTCACTTGGTCCGGGTGGTGCATCGCCACCAGCGACAGGATGAGGGTGCGCAGAAACTCGGACTTTCCCGACCCGGTGGTTCCGATGAGCATGCCGTGTGGCCCGCCGCCGAATTCCGCACCCTCCTTGATATCCAGATACATGACCTCGCCGGTCTTGAGTTGGTGACCAAACGGGATCTTGAGGCGGTCGAGGTCCTTGTCGGCGAACATGCGCCAGCGGGCCGGCGTCACCTCTTCGACACTCTTGGCGCCGACCAGCTGGTGCCATTCGGTCGCCACTTTCTTCTTAACGCCTGAGCTCTTCTTGTCGATGATGGTCCCGGTGATCGACCACCCAGCCAGTTTCCTCGCGACGCGCGTCGCCTGCTGGGCTGACATGTGGTCGGTACGAGCCGTCACCTGACGGAACGACTGGCCAGGCAGTCGGTCGTCGGCCGTCCCATCCTCGGCCACCCTTATCCGGTAGTTCGAGCCGCGGTGGTTGCCCAGCGTGATCACCGTGACACCGGCCCTTCCGTCGGGCGGAACCCCCGCCTTCCCGCTGGTCAGGTCGACTACCACGACGTAGGGTCCGCCCGGGGTCGAATCGGGTGTGTGCGGACCGCGTGCGGCGAGATCGGACAGGCTTTCCGGGTGGGCCGAGATCATCCGGACCGGTCCGGCCGCGTCGGTGTCGGTCGGATGCTGAACGTGCGGTAGCCATTTCAGCCAGGACCAGTCTGGATGATCGGGGGTTTCGGTGAGGACTCGGATCGCCAGTAGGTCCGGCGGATGGAACACGGCCAGGTGGCAGATGATCGCGGTCAGCAACCCGGCCGCCCCCGCCGAGTCGCCGCCAACCGCAATCGTGGGAAATGTCCTCAGCTGCACCAGTTTCGGACAATCGTGGATCAGCCCGTGCGTGCGCAGGAACTTGACCGCCCACACGTTGGCGACTGGCTCCAGGTATGGCTGAGGCGCCGCCGACGGGCCGGCCAGCTCGCCGCCGGCCGAGGGCTTCATGAGCCGGTCGACCGCCGGTTGGTCCCCGATTCCGATGCGGGTGGCGGCGTAGAAGTCGGCACTGGCCGGGCGCGACCACTGCCGGGGTGTGCCGATGAGCGACAGCAGATCGTCGGGATGGGGTGCGTGGTAACTGAAGAACGTCACTTGCGCGGCGGCAGAGGACGTCACCCGCGGGCGAAGCCCGGCCAGATAACGCAGGTACTCTTTGCGGTCGGCGTTGATCTCGGGCACCTTCTTGCCGCCGCCGCCTCCGCCGGCGCCTACCATGCTCAGCGTCATCATGATCATCATCAGCGGCGTCATCATCATGTACGGCGACAGCGCCTTGGTGCCGGTGAACACCATGATCCCGATCATGCCAAGCATGCACACACCCATGACATAGGGCATAACTCGCTGGATGAAGCTCGGCGGAACGTCGACACCGAGATCCTCGGGCGGTGTGAGGGCGATCTCGCCCGGGTTCAGCCGGGGGCCGCGAGTGACGCTTGGGTTGAACTTTCTCGTCGTCATCAGGACGCTCCAGGGCTCGCCGTTAGTTTCCCGGGGCTGGGGTCCGCGGGCAGGGTGTCATGTTCCAGAAGCGCGGCGTCTTTCGACAGCACTGGACCGTCGACCAAGAGACGAATGATTTCCCACGGCGCAAGTTTGGGCGACGACAAGCCTAGCGCCGCAGCTGTCTGCTCATCGGGTATCCCGTAGCGCACACCGGGGGGGTCGACGTAGTACAGAGATTCGCCGTACCGGGGATCGGGGGACTGTAGCTGCACGTACTTGCCGCCATCTGTGTAAATGGTGGCTGCCCCCTGGATCTGCTTGACGCCCTGGTTCATGGCCGACGGCGGGATCGGCAAATGCCGACCGGTTAGCACCGCGGTCTGCGGCGCATGCTCGCCGGTCTTACGTTCCCACGTCCAGCACAACACGGGCTCGTTCGGTCGGGACACGATCTTGATCGTTTGGTCGGGGAGCGGCGATGGATAGATTTTTTCGGGGATTCTGACGACCAGGCTTGGCACCACTGCTGGAGGTTCCAGCAGCCCGTGCGATTGGACTGCGCGCAGCGCAACAGCGGTGTTGTTATTCACCGGTGCGACACCGTCGGACAGCACCACGAAGTACTCCGGCCCCGAGTGGGCATGGATCTGGAACACCGACCCGACCACCAAGTTGTCAGGTAGCCCAAGAGTATTGGGGGCGCCTTCGTCGGCGATTGGGGGCAACCGCCACGACCCGCCATCGGGCAGGGCGTTGAAAATGGCGGCAGAAAGGGGGCTGGCCCTGGCGTTGGCGGGTATACCCACCGCAGAGGTGAGGGGGCGGTCGGCCAAGTCGGTGGCGTGCCGTCCGGATGCTGTGATGACCCAGTCTTTGTTCTGGTACGAGGCCAACAGCGCCTCATTCGGAAGGATCGGATTCACCGAGGCATCGATGGCCAAGGGCATTGCTATCACGGCCGTCTGCACGCTGGGGTTGATGGTGTCGGCCTTGGTGACGGTGTCACACAGCGCCCAGACCGACGCCGGACCCGACGAGACGGGGGTGGCATACGGAGCACCTGGGATGCCGACTGACTGCCCCTTAGGCAGCCTGTCCAATTCGGTGGACTTCACGGCCGTCGGGTCGGCGGGATTGCCGAGCACCAGCCGCGCCGACGTCAGGTTGTAGACGGGATGCAACTGCCCCGAAACCATGAGATACAGCTCATTGGTCGTGCGGTCGACGAATAAATTGCCGGTGCCGAGTTTGCCTTGTGGCTTGAAGTACGCCATCGCCAAGGCGCCCACCAGGATAAGTACGGAGATGACAACGCCCAGCGCGGCCGATCGGCCGTAGAAGGACAGCGGGTCGTCGAACATCTTGGTGTCGCGGCGAACGATGGCGTGCTCTAATCGCCGGAGCAGGAAGCGCCAGCCACTCACTTGGACCTTGGTGGTAAGCCGAAAACCCGCCATGTGTTACTCAGTGATCCATCTTGTTACTCGGTGATGTTGAGACGCCCGTGTACCGCGGCGATCGCCTCGGCCATATCGTCGCCGTTGATCTCGCTTAGACGGTCCACGTCGAGAGCCTCGAAGTCGATGGCCTGGGTCAGACGGATGTCGCGGTACTGCTCGCCGGCCTCCACCAGTTGGCGTGCGTAGCGACCGTTACCGGCGATGTCAATCCCGGCTTTACCCCGCACACTCCGTTGACTGAGCAACTTGGCCGCCCCCAACAGGCTGTCGGCTGCCTCTAGGCTCAACGTCGAGTCATTAGACGCCGCAATGACTTGCGCGATTTCGAGGATCTCATCAGGGGAGTAGGAGTCGAATTCGATCCGGGTGGCGAACCGCGAGCGTAAGCCTTCGTTGGTTTCCAGCAACCGGTCGATGTCGGCGCTGTAGCCCGCGATGATCACCACGAGGCGGTCACGGTCGTTCTCCATCCGGGCTAGCAGGGTGTCAAGCGCCTCTTGTCCGAACGGGTCGGTCCGTCCGTCGCGTTCCTGCACCAGTGCGTAGGCCTCATCGATGAAAAGCACACCGCCCAAGGCGCGATCGATCGCCTTGGTGGTCTTGACCGCTGATTGCCCCTCGTATTCGGCGACGAAGTCCTTGCGGGCCGTCTCGATCAGTTTCGGTTCCTGGATAACGCCTAACCCCGCCAGGATGTTGGCCACCACCCTCGCGATCGTCGTCTTGCCGGTACCGGGTGGCCCGGTGAAGATCATGTGCTTGCTCGGCTGCGCGACCTTCATACCGCGCGCGGCGCGGACCCGCGCCATCTGGGTTGCGGCGCGGTATCGCTCGACCTGGTCCTTGACCCGGGTGAGCCCGATCTGCCGCTGGAGCTCGCCCTCCGCCTCGGCGAGCAGTTTCTCCCGGCCGGAGGTGTCGGCCACGACACTGGTCGCGTCCCACGGATCGGTGCGAGCGGAGATCTGTTCGGCGCTAGTCGTCGCCAGACGATAAGACGAATCTTTAAGCGCTGCTGCAACTTTAGGGCTCGGGTGGGTAGTCTGCAGCCACTCCAGCAGGGCCACCGCCGCTTCTTCATTCCCCTGGCCGCGCCGGGCCATCGCCAAATACCAGGCGATGGCCTGGGCGCACGCTTCACCAGCGGGTGTGGAGTTCGCCTCCGTGAGTCGGCGCTCGGCTTCAGTGAACAAACCGAGGTTGGCCGCCGCGACCCCGTGTGCGACGCCCGCGGCGGCAGCCAGAAAAGTGTCCGGCCACTTGCCTGCGGCCCGCACTTCGTCGATCACCTCTGTCCACCGTTGAGCCGCTCCGTAGATCACCGCCTTGGTCCACGACAGCAGGTGCTCGGCACCGGTGGTCGGACTGGCTGCAAGAGCTTCAATGGCCTCCATGGCATCCGCATAGTTACCCTGCGACGCTTCGTTCACCGCGAAACCGAGGGTGATCGCCAACGGTGAATTGACCGGGTAAGTGATGTCGCCGTAGAGGCCGCCGATCGGAACCCTGGCGCCGAGGGCGTTCATCGAGATTTGGGCGGACCCAGCCAGTCGCCCGAAGTGCGTGCGCGAATACCAGGCTCGAAATAGCGTCACCCGGTCGTTGTCGCCGCACCGGATGCGGCCGACCCATGCGTCGCAGGCGGACTCGTCATAGTTGGTGATCTCGGTGAAAAGGTCCAGGGACCGTACCTCCGAGACGGGCAGCATGCCGACCGCACTTTCGAACAGACCGGCCAGATGATCAGTCATTTATCGGGGGTGTAACGGGCGGCGAAGACTTCGGCCTGTGCCGCGTCGGCCTGTTCCGGTGTCGGCAACTGCATCCCAGCGTCCATGAAATCGCGGAGGAGCTGGTTGCTGTCTACCCCCAACTCGGTCAGCCCATCTAGCCCTTCAATCTGGGAAGCGTTCTCCAACAGGTAGGTATGCTGGCCGGCCAGCCCTTTCTTCCGGGCGAGGCCCGCAAGGACGATGATCTCCTCCGCGAGCTCGGATTCGGTCAGGCTGTTCGCCTTTGGTGACAGCCGGACCCGCTGAGTCCTGCCGTCGATGAGCGCCGACACAGACACCGTTTCGGGCGGGTTGGTCACTGTGAATAGCTGGACGCCGTCCTCTTCGTCCGCTCCTTCTTCGTCGTCGCCGACCTCGGTCGCCGCAGCGATGGCTTCCAGCTCGGTTCCGGTCTCTTCCGGCTCGGTGGGCGCGAACGAGCCCAACGCCTCGACCTCCGACTCCTCGTCGCTCTCGTCGCCGACGGAGAAATCGAGGGCGTCTGCATCCTCGTGGCCGTTGTCGTCGGATGCGGACTGGTGGGAGGAGAGGTCCAAGGCGGCGAGGTCGTCGTGCTCATCGTGCTGGGGCATGGGATCCATCTTTCTGAAATTGGTGGCGGCAGAAAATCAACCTCGGTAAGAAGCTTGGCCGTGATCCGAGGTGTGGGTGGAAGCGTCTTCGGAAGTGTGATCGAACCATGCGCGGGCGGGGAGGAACTCCAGCAGGCCGTCCAGCGTGCGTTGCAGATTTTCCTGGGTGCCGGGCAGAAAACTTCCGTACAGCTCGCCGCCGACGCGGCGGGGCAGCGACACCAGTCTGCCGAGCGGCGAGTCGAGGACGCCGGCGGCCGTGTCGGTGTGCGTGTATGTGCCGCCCGGGTGACGCTCGCTCGCGATGATCTCTACCCAGCTACTCGGGTTGCTGACGATCTCGGCGTAGACGCGGGCCGTGGCCGGCGCGACGCCGAGATTGACCAGCTGGGCCGCGGTGGTGCATTCGGCCAGTTCGGATGCGACACGGGTCAGCGGTTCGACGCTGGCTGGCGCCGCCGCGCCCAAGACGGTGGTCACCATTCCTGCCAGACCCACCTGCGGCGCCACCAGTTGCAGCGCGATCAGATCGCCGTCTCGCGCGGCGATGACATGACGTTCGCCCTTGCGGCACACCACAAAACGCACCACCACACCGCCAACCTCGCGCCGCCACCACCGGCCTTCCAGGGTCCGCTCCGGCCTGCTGAGCGCGTCGACCATTTCCGCCACCGTCGGGTGCGGTTGGCCCGAATGGTCCAGTACCCCTTGCGCGGTGAGGTCGTGCTGCACCTGGTCCCAGACAAGTTGGCGCAGGTCCTCCTGAGGTATGTTCTGCCGGATCCCAAGCGCGGTCGGAAATTCGATCAGGTGCAACCGGTCGGCAATCACCAGCATGCCGTCGATGGTCACCTCGACGCCGACAACATCGTCGACAAGCCCGGCGCGACCGGTAGCGAGGGGACCCGACATGACTATCTGTCAAGCATCTGCTTGTTGAGGTTCCCGGCCAACTCCGAGTCGACGCCGGTGTACGCCTCTTTGGCGGCGAGCAGCTTTGCGGCGAGGCCATTGCTCCCGTCGGCAAGGGCTAAGCCCGCCGCTTTGCGGATACCCTCGATGGTATCGAAGGCCGAATTGGAGCATCCGCTGATGACGCCGTGAGTAAGCCAGCAGTTGCCCCCCGTCCCGTTCAGTGCGTTGGCGGCTGCCTCGGCGTCCTTTGCCGCGTCTGTTTGCCTGTCTGCCAGCGTCTTGAGGGTTGATGGGTCGAGTAGTAGATCTGCCATTGGTCGGTCTCCTTGACGTTTGAGTTTCTCGCTATGGCATTGGTCCGCTGCGGTTTTGATGCGCTAGTGCATCAAAGGACGCGGTCGCGACCTGCAGGAGCCGCCGCGGCGGCGGGCGTTGCGGCATCGACTGGTGCACGCTCGGTACCGTCTTTGCCCGCGGCGGCGCCGGCCTCCGCGTCCTTGACATCGTCCACCTCATCGGCGGCGGCCGGGGCCGGATCGCCTGAGCTCTTTGCAGATTGGGCGAGTTGCTGTATTTGGCTCACACCCTGGTTGACCGTCTGGCTGAGATTGCTAACTGGCTGGGACATCTGTGATATCTGCGCCGACATCTGCGACATCTGCGCCAGGGTGGGCGGGGTGAACGTCACGCTGGCCGCCGGCGTGGCGGCCGCGGCCGACGTCGTTGCGCTCGACGTCTCCGCCGTTGCGCTAGCCGAGCTTTGCGCGGCAGCTTCTGCTTCTCCGCTGGAAGCGTCCAGCAAAGCGCGTTGCGCCGACGAAACCTCGTCGCCGGCCTCGGCGGCCAACTGGGAGACGCTCGGAGCGAAGGAGAAGCTCGTCAGGCCGTCGGAGATGGCGTTGAAGCTAGACAGCTTGGATGAGGTTTCCGTCGCGACCTCTCCCTGAATCTTCCCGAAGCTACCTGCCAGCTTCGTGTCCACATCCTTGCCGAGCTGGACGTATTTCAGGCCCAATGCAGAGAGGTCGCCGGCAAGGCCCATCGAACTCGACAGCGTGAGCATCTCGACGACGAAGACTGCCGCACAACACGCGAAAGCGGCGATGATTTGCCATGCCTGCGATATTCCGGGGCCGGCGACGGGGATCAGGTACAGGGCTAGGGCAACACCCGCCGCGGCGGTCAGTACGGCCACGTTGACTGTGCAGCACAGGTGCGCCTGTTTGACCTCGGCGGCCTGCTTACCCAAGTGGCCTTTCAGGGTCTGGTCGTAGTCCTTCATCGTCTGCGCGAAACCCTTTAACAGAGTGTTCTGGTTGATGTAGGCGCTCGCCGCGGTACCGCTCCAGTCCCGAGGGTCCGGAACGCACCCGGGGTCCAGATCTTTCATGAATAGGTCGAGTTTGTCTGCAGCGGTGGATACGGCGGACCCTGAGTTGGGGGTCCCGAATCCGTTAAGCAAGTCCACGATAGTGACGGCTAACGCTGCAGCATCGACAATAGCCGTCGGAGTCGGCAGCACCTTTGTTCCGCTATCCTTCAACGCCTTTGCTAGGACTGCGTTCTGCTTACCCGCATAGATCATCCCTTTGCCCAAGATGGTGGCCGCGCTCGCACCAAGGTTGGCCCAGTCTCCGGTTGAGGCAGCAGTGACGCCGCTTCCAAAACTCTTTACACACGTCGCTAAATCTGTCGCACCGTTAAGCCAAGACACCTCGGTGGTTCCCTTCAAGCTCGCCGATCCTGTGCACCGAACCCGTGCACGGTGGAGCGAGCCTAACAGCGCTCAGGCCAGGTCCAGTACACGAATTTTCCGGCTACGCAACAGCATCCACCACCCAGCGCCCGGACGCCATGCCAAACATTGCGGCAAGATTGCGGTGAAGCGAACAATTGGTTGATGGCGGACAGCGGCTCGCCGAAATCAGCCGATGTGGCTCATCAGCGTTTCGATCGCATCGGTGACGTGGCCGGGCACGGACTCCTCGGCTTCCGCGCGCGCAATCATTTCTTCGTCGACGCGGGCTGCTTGTGCAGTTTCTAGCGTCGAAAGATTAGCCCGTCGCCGGGCGGCGTACAGGCGCTGTCCGAGGGTGGCCCCGGGCGCGCTCGCCCCGAGCATCATCAGTTCGTTGTAGCTGCGCCGCACCGTGCTCAGCGCGTTAATCAATTCGGGAGTAATACGACTTATGCGGGTTGCGCGGACGGCAATAGCTTCGACCTGCCGCAAATCGGAAAGGATTAGCGCCAGCCGCTCGGGAAATTCGGGATCTCCGGGCTGCGGCAGCGTGGCGATGGCCAGGCTGCAGGTGTCCACGGCGGCGGCGACGGCCTGCGCGATCAACGCAGCGGAGGCGTCGGGCGCCGGGCCGCCCGGCGCGACCGCCTCAGCGACCGGGACCGGCTTGGCCGCCTGACGGTCGACCGCCTCCCCGCGGCGGATCCGGGCGATCGCGCCCGGGGGCCATTGCAGGATTTCCTCGAGCTTGGCCCGGGTTCGCTCGCGGGGCCAGCTGCGGCCCTTCTCGAATGCGATGAGCGCGCCCGCGTTGATGATCCCTTCCGACGCGAGGCTGCGCTGACTGATGTCGAGTTCACGCCGGCGCGCGGCAGCGGCGGCACCGGCGCGAACCACACCCGGATCCGGCTCGTCCGCCGTTGGATCGGTTTCGTAATCCTCGGATCCGTTCGCGTGGCGCTGTACGGACGATGGCCCCGCTGGTGAGGGCCTGATTACTTCGAACGTCAGTACCTTGCCCGCCGTCGGATCGCCGAACCGGACGATCGTCTTGTCGGTGACCGTTACGGAGGTCCGCCGTAGCCCGTCGACGAACATGCCGCTCGGGCTGCTGTCGACGATCCGCCAGTGGCCGTCGGTCGACTCGGCCCGCAGATGCTCCTGCGAGATTTGCGGGTCGTCGATCTGCAGACCGGCCTGCGGCTCTCGACCGATGGTCACGCTGCCACGGCCGGGCTCGATCGCATGCGATGTCTCGCCGGTATGCACAACCAGCAACGCTGTCTGGGCGGTCGACTCGGCGCTGGGCATCTGCGGTGATTCCTCGCTTCAGAGTCAGGTGGACTGTCGGTGGGCTGGGCGTAGCTGTCTAATACTATCGCTTCGCTACGCTTCTGCGTCAACTTCCGACTTGCTTTACCGACGCACCGACACCCAAGCAACCGATGCACCGCTACGGTTCATCTCTCGTCGAGGTCTGGGGAGCGGCGGGTGCCTTCTGGTGGGCCGATTTTTCGGCGGAACAGGCGGGTGGCAGGCACCCTTGGGTCAGCGTTTTGTCCGCGTTCACTCCCATTTAAGCCAGCCGCAACGCACACGCCGTGAGATGTAGTGAAGCGTCGCAGTGGCGCTCCGATGCCACGCAGCAAGAACAAAACCGTTGCATTGCAATGGTTACTGCTATAGGCTGCAGCGCCATAGAATACAGAACTGCAACGCTTTCCGGAGGAACGTAGCGAAATGGCCGCAACAGCTCTCTACAACATCCCGCTGGGCGTATGCACCCAGGACCCTGACCGTTGGACGACCACTCCTGATGCCGAGGCCAAGGCGCTCTGCCGGGCCTGCCCGCGCCGGTGGGCGTGCGCCCGGGACGCGGTCGCGTCGCCGGGTGCGGAAGGACTGTGGGCGGGCGTCGTGATTCCGGAATCGGGTCGCGCGCGGACATTCGCGCTGGGGCAACTCCGCTCACTGGCCGAGCGCAACGGATACCCGGTCCGCGAGACCGCCAAATCGGCCTGATCGCTTGCCTCGGGTGGCGCTCAGCACTTACCGCGAATCGAGCGGCTCGAAGCGAAAGACCGCCAGCCGCCCGGCCAGAGCCTCGAACTCGTCGGCAGCACCGTCGCACACAATGCCGGAGCGTTTGGCGAACGCAACGCCGACCGGAACTTCGGTTGGAAAGGCTCGCAGCACGGGGCGCGCTTCCTCCGGGCCCAGCTCGACGATCCTGACCGGCCGCGCCCGTCTGCCGCGCGGGCATTGGCCGCCCAGTCGGCACCTGGATAACCTGCCACCACGTAGAGGCCGCCCTGGAATTCGAACGGCGTCATCGGAGTACTGCGTGGCTGGCCCGATTTGCGGCCCGGAACCGTCAGCACCATGGCTGGCCCGGTCGGTATCCCGAGCCGCTGAACGGACGACGCAGGACGTCGCCGATCACCCGCACCAATTCCGTGTTGGTAACGGCCTGCGGGCCGGTACAGCGGAATCCGCTGGCCGAAAGATCGTCGGTGAGCAGCGCCCGCGCCGCGACCGCCGATATGTCGGACTCGACTATCGGCGCGGCCAGGCCGCGGCGTACGGACCCGCCACCACGTCGCCGGCGTGGATCTGCGCCGACCACATCCCGCCGAAATTCGTCGCGAAAACTGTCGGACGCAGGCTCCCCGGCGGCGCGTCGGGCGCCGTGGCGACGACCTCTACGTCTGGGGGAAACTGGGCCGGTTCCGGACTACGGATGTGGGGCTGGCCTTCGCGGACCGTCGGCTCTTCGCCGCCGTCGTGCTGACAATTCGCGGCGGCTTCGTGACCAAGGTCGACGCGATCGCCGATCCTGCCGCGCGGGCCGGGGTGTAGCGGACGGCGCCTTGGGTGTCACGCCGTCTCGTCGCCGGGCCGGCGCACCCGCGCGCGCTCGGGCTGCGCCGCGAAGTACCCGGCGATTGTCGCGGTTACCTCGAGGAATTTGCGCCGTGTCGCCGGCGACATCTCGTGGTTCACATCGATGACGCCGCCGGGGCGCAAGTGGGGATCGAAGGGAACCTCGACTACCGGCTGTCCGTGGTCGACAAATTCGCGAGCCAGCAGCGCCCGGGTGCGTTTGTCGGCGTGCCCGTCTGAGTCGTTGAGCACCACGATGCTGTTGTGCAGCAACCGTGTCAGGCCGCGGTCCGACAGCCACTCCATGGTCCTGGCGGCGGCAGAAGCCCCGTCCGCCCACGGCGAGGACACCACGATCAGCGCGTCCAGGTCGCGCAGGACTTCCTGGGTAACCGGCGCGTCCATCGTCGAACCGCAGTCGATCACCGAGATCGCGAAATGGCGATCCAGCCGCAGCGCCGCCTCCCGGTAGATCGCTGGATCGAGAACCCTGCGCGGACCCGTCGCCGGTTCGCCGCCGAGCACGTGCAAGCCGGCGGAGTTACGCCCCACGCGCGCGATCACATCGCTGAAGGACCGCAGGTTCTTATCGGCGGTCAGTTCCCAGAATGAGCCGGTGGTGTGTGGATCGATCCTGCTGCTCAGCCGCCCGAAGGCGGTGTCGGCGTCGATCGCCACAACACGGTCTTGCTTGCGAAGTTCGGCGAAGATCGAGCCGACACTGGCTGCCACCGAGGTTTTCCCCACGCCGCCCTTGCCCAGCACGCCGACCTTGTGGTTGCCACGCAGGACGGTACGGATGGCCGCCTCGAATTGCGCGTCTTGGCGTCGCGCGGCCGACGGACCCGGATTGATCAGGCCGAACGTTGCCAGCCGGACCATCCGTCGCCAGCCGTGATCGGACAGGCTCCAGTCGCCCGGCGACGGCGCCGGCGGCCGTCGCGGCGGGGCGGGACGTGCCGGCTGCTGGTGCGACGGGGGCGGTGGCGGCTGAGTCGGCTGAGGGGTAGGCCGCGGCGCAATCGGTGGGAAATCTCGTGGCGGGGGACCGGGCAGGCGCGCGGCACGGGCGCCGGGCTGCTCGGGCCTCAGCCGGTCTCGCAGGAATTCGTCGCGGTCGTTCATGTGCTCCTCGGGTGTGCGAATCCAGTATCGGCCACGTGCCGCTTTTAGACTCTTATTAGTATTGTGCAAACTTAGTGAGGCGCCATCGCGGCGCCGCCACGATGCCTTCGGCGGTGAGGTGAGCGTGGCCGGCGCCCGACCGACAGCAGTGCTGCCTCGCTTTATCGTGTGCCATGTTGCCGGTGTGACAACCCCCCCTGTCGCCGACGCCGCGGCCGGCCGACAACCGACTGAGATCACAGCAAACATACTTAAGCGGCGTTGGAAGGCGGCAGGGAAACGGGTATCCCGGTCGTGGCGGGCGGATTTCCACCGGCAAAACGGGCGGCGGCGGTGTGGTCCAGTCCTCGCTACGGTGCGGGTACGCGCGGCCGCCGGGCAGGTTAGTATTAGGGAAGTTGGCATGTCAGGCGGTCTTTGTCATATCGTTTTACGACTTGTCGAGACCGATCGCACGGCCCCCGTTCAGCGCTGCACGGACGCAACCCTTACCGGACCATCTCCGCCTGGGGGGGCAGCCTATCGACAAGACCGAACGGGCCCAGCCCGCAACCTCCGGGTGCGGCCCAGTCGGAACCGCACATAGCCGCGCAGAAAGTTCTGGTGAAGGGTTAGGTGGGTATGACGCCCAAGCGCGTCGGGCTTTATAACCCCGCGTTCGAGCATGACTCGTGCGGGGTAGCCATGGTCGTCGACATGCACGGCCGTCGTAGCCGCGACATTGTGGACAAGGCGATCACAGCGCTGCTCAATCTTGAACATCGCGGTGCGCAAGGGGCTGAGCCGCGCAGCGGCGACGGCGCGGGCATCCTGATTCAGACCCCGGACGCGTTCCTCCGGGAGGTGGTGGACTTTGAGCTGCCCGCCGCGGGCAGCTACGCCACCGGTATCGCGTTTCTGCCGCAGTCGTCCAAAGACGCCGCGGCGGCCTGCGCCGCGGTGGAAAAGATCGCCGAATCCGAGGGCCTGCAGGTGCTGGGGTGGCGGAACGTGCCGATCGACGACTCGTCGCTGGGCGCGCTGTCCCGCGACGCGATGCCCACCTTCCGGCAGCTATTCGTGGCCGGGGCCTCGGACATGGCGGCCATGACCCTGGAGCGCCGCTGCTATGTGGTCCGCAAGCGGGCCGAGCACGAACTCGGAACCAAAGGCCCGGGGCAGGATGGGCCGGGCCGGGAAACCGTCTACTTCCCAAGCTTGTCCGGCCAGACATTCGTCTACAAAGGCATGCTGACCACCCCGCAACTCAAGGCGTTCTACCTTGATCTGCAGGACGACCGGCTCACCAGTGCGCTGGGGATCGTGCACTCCCGGTTCTCCACCAACACCTTCCCGTCCTGGCCGTTGGCGCACCCGTTCCGCCGTGTCGCCCACAACGGCGAGATCAACACCGTCACCGGCAACGAGAACTGGATGCGGGCCCGCGAGGCGTTGATCAAGACCGACGTCTTCGGGTCGAAGGACGACGTCGAGAAGCTGTTCCCGATCTGCACCCCGGGCGCGTCCGACACCGCGCGCTTCGACGAGGTCGTCGAACTCCTGCACCTGGGTGGACGCAGCCTGGCCCACGCGGTGTTGATGATGATCCCCGAGGCCTGGGAACGTAACGAGTCGATGGACCCCGCGCTGCGGGCGTTCTACCGATATCACGCGACGCTGATGGAGCCGTGGGACGGCCCGGCGTCGATTACCTTCACCGACGGCACGATCGTGGGCGCCGTGCTTGACCGCAATGGCCTACGGCCGTCGCGGATCTGGGTCACCGAGGACGGCCTGGTGGTGATGGCTTCCGAGTCCGGCGTGCTGGACCTGGATCCCTCGACGGTAGTCCGCCGGATGCGGCTGCAGCCGGGCCGAATGTTTTTGGTGGATACCACCCAGGGCCGCATCGTCGCCGACGAGGAGATCAAAACGGAATTGGCGGCGGCGCAGCCCTACCAGGACTGGCTGGACAAGGGAGTGGTCCCGCTCGAAGACCTGCCGCAGGGCGAATACGCGCGGATGCTCCACCACCGACTTGTCATGCGGCAGCTGGCTTTCGGTTACACCTATGAGGAGATCAACCTGCTGGTGGCACCGATGGTTCGTACCGGCGCTGAGCCGCTCGGATCGATGGGTACCGATACCCCTGTCGCGGTGTTGTCACAGCGCCCGCGGATGCTGTTCGACTATTTCCAGCAGCTCTTCGCCCAGGTGACCAACCCGCCGCTGGACGCCATTCGCGAAGAGGTGGTGACCAGCCTGCAGGGCACCACCGGCGGAGAGCGCGACCTACTCAACCCGGACGAGGAATCCTGCCACCAGATCTCGCTGCAACAGCCGATTCTGCGTAACCATGAGCTGGCCAAGCTGGTCAACCTCGACCCCGACATCGAGGTCAACGGACGCCGGCATGGCATGTGGTCCAAAGTGGTTCACTGTTTGTATCGGGTGGCCGACGGCGGCGCCGGACTGGCTGCCGCGCTGGACGACGTACGCGCCCAAGTGTCGGCGGCCATCGCCGATGGCGCGCGGGTGATTATTTTGTCGGACCGCAATTCCGACGAGCAATGGGCGCCGATACCGTCGCTGCTCGCTGTCGCCGGGGTGCACCACCACCTGGTGCGGGATCGGACCCGCACTCATGTGGGCTTGGTGGTCGAATCCGGCGATGCCCGCGAAGTGCACCACATGGCGATGCTGGTCGGTTGCGGCGCCGCGGCGGTCAATCCATACCTGGTGTTCGAGTCAATCGAGGACATGCTTGACCGCGGTGTCATCGAGGGCGTCGACCGCCACACGGCACTGAACAACTACGTGAAGGCGGCCGGGAAGGGTGTGCTGAAGGTGATGTCCAAGATGGGCATCTCGACGCTCGCCTCCTACACCGGGGCGCAACTGTTCCAGGCGGTAGGCATCTCCCAGGATGTGCTCGACGAGTACTTCACCGGGCTCAGCTGCCCGACCGGCGGGATCACACTGGACGACATCGCCACCGACGTGGCCGCCCGGCACAACTTGGCGTACCTGGACCGCCCGGACGAACGCGCGCACCGCGAACTCGAGGTGGGTGGCGAATACCAGTGGCGCCGCGAAGGCGAGTACCACCTGTTTAACCCCGAGACCGTTTTCAAGCTGCAGCACGCCACCCGCACCGGGCAGTACAAGATCTTCAAGGAGTACACCCGTCTCGTCGACGACCAGAGCGAGCGGTTGGCATCGTTGCGCGGGCTGCTCAAGTTCCGCGCGGACGTGCGGCCCCCGGTTCCGCTGGACGAAGTCGAGCCCGCCAGCGAAATCGTCAAGCGCTTCTCGACGGGAGCCATGAGTTACGGCTCGATTTCCGCGGAGGCCCACGAGACACTGGCCATTGCGATGAACAGGCTGGGCGGCCGCTCAAACTGCGGTGAAGGCGGCGAGAACGTCAAGCGATTCGAGCGCGATCCCAATGGGGATTGGCGCCGCAGCGCGATCAAGCAAGTCGCCTCCGCGCGATTCGGGGTCACCTCGCACTACCTGACCAACTGCTCCGACATCCAGATCAAGATGGCGCAGGGCGCTAAACCTGGTGAGGGCGGCCAGCTTCCGGCGCACAAGGTGTACCCGTGGGTTGCTGAGGTACGCCACTCGACACCTGGCGTGGGATTGATCTCGCCCCCGCCGCACCACGACATCTACTCCATCGAGGACCTGGCGCAGCTGATCCATGATCTGAAGAACGCCAACCCATCCGCGCGGGTGCACGTCAAGCTGGTGTCGGAGAACGGGGTGGGGACGGTTGCGGCTGGAGTTTCTAAAGCTCACGCCGACGTGGTCCTGATCTCTGGGCACGACGGCGGCACCGGGGCAACCCCGCTGACATCCATGAAGCATGCGGGTGCGCCGTGGGAATTGGGCCTGGCCGAGACGCAGCAGACATTGCTGCTCAACGGGTTACGCGACCGGATCGTCGTCCAGGTGGATGGCCAGCTCAAGACTGGACGCGACGTGATGATCGGCGCGCTGCTCGGGGCCGAGGAGTTCGGTTTTGCCACCGCCCCGTTGGTCGTTTCCGGCTGCATCATGATGCGGGTGTGCCATCTGGACACCTGCCCTGTCGGCGTCGCCACCCAGAACCCAGTACTACGGGAGCGCTTCACCGGTAAGCCCGAGTTCGTCGAGAACTTCTTCATGTTTATCGCTGAAGAAGTCCGGGAATACATGGCGCAGTTAGGCTTCCGCACCTTCAATGAAGCCGTCGGACAGGCGGGAGCGCTGGACACCACGCTGGCGCGTGCGCACTGGAAGGCGCATCGACTGGACCTGACGCCGGTGCTGCACGAGCCGGACTCGGCATTCATGAACCAGGACCTGTATTGCAGCTCGCGGCAGGATCACGGCCTGGACAAAGCGCTCGATCAGCAATTGATCGTGATGAGTCGTGAGGCACTCGATTCCGGCAAGCCGGTGCGCTTTTCCACCACCATCAGCAATGTCAACCGCACCGTGGGCACAATGCTCGGCCATGAGTTGACGAAAGCTTATGGCGGCCAGGGACTACCGGATGGCACCATCGACATCACTTTCACCGGATCGGCGGGCAACAGCTTGGGCGCATTCGTGCCCAAGGGGATCACGCTGCGTATCTACGGCGACGCCAACGACTACGTCGGCAAGGGCCTGTCCGGTGGCCGGATTGTGGTGCGGCCGTCGGACAATGTCCCGCAGGACTACGTTGCAGAGGAGAACATCATCGGCGGTAACGTGATCCTGTTCGGTGCCACCAGCGGGGAGGTATTCTTGCGCGGAGTGGTCGGCGAGCGATTCGCCGTTCGAAACTCCGGCGCTCACGCTGTGGTCGAAGGCGTTGGTGATCACGGATGCGAATACATGACCGGAGGCAAGGTTGTCATCCTCGGCGGCACCGGCCGCAACTTCGCGGCAGGCATGTCCGGGGGTGTGGCCTACGTCTACGACCCCGACGGCGAACTCCCGGCCAACCTCAACGCCGAGATGGTCGAACTCGAGGCACTTGACTCCGACGACATCGAGTACCTGCACGCTACGATCCAGGCACACGTCGATGCCACCGATTCCGCTGTGGGCCAGCGTATTCTCGCCGACTGGGTAGGACAGCATCGACATTTCGCCAAGGTGATGCCGCGGGACTACAAGCGTGTTCTGCAGGCCATCGCCGAAGCAGAACGTGACGGCGTGGACATCGACAAGGCGATCATGGCGGCCTCACATGGCTGATCCGAACGGCTTCCTGAAATACACGCATCGGGAATTGCCGACGCGTCGGCCTGTCTCGCTACGACTTCGCGATTGGAACGAGGTCTACGAGGAATTCGATGGTGAGACCCTGCGCCATCAGGCGACCCGCTGCATGGATTGCGGTATTCCCTTCTGCCATAACGGATGCCCACTGGGCAATCTGATCCCGGAATGGAATGACCTGGTGCGCAGCGGCCGTTGGCGCGAGGCCATCGAACGGCTGCACGCCACCAACAACTTCCCGGACTTCACCGGCCGGCTGTGTCCGGCGCCGTGCGAACCGGCGTGCGTGCTCGGCATCAACCAGGATCCGGTCACGATCAAGCAGATCGAGCTGGAGATCATCGATAAAGCCTTCGATGAAGGTTTCGTGCAGCCGTTGCCGCCGGACAAGCTGACCGGAAAGACTGTCGCCGTGGTGGGTTCGGGCCCGGCAGGTTTGGCGGCCGCGCAGCAACTGACTCGCGCCGGCCACAGCGTCAGCGTCCTTGAACGCGCAGATCGCATCGGCGGCCTGCTCCGGTACGGGATCCCGGAATTCAAAATGGAGAAGCGCGTCCTCGACCGGCGGCTAGAGCAGATGAGCGCTGAGGGAACCGCATTCCGCCCGGGCGTGAACGTCGGGGTCGACATCACCGCCGAGCAGTTGCTGGCTGATTTCGATGCGGTGGTGCTGGCCGGTGGGGCCACCGATTGGCGCGACCTGCCCGTGCCCGGCCGCGAGCTGGACGGGATCCACCAAGCGATGGAGTTCCTGCCATGGGGTAACCGGCAGGCATTGCACGAGCTGCCCGACGACGTGCTTGACGAGGACGGTCAACCGCCGATCACCGCCAAAGGCAAGAAGGTAATCATCATCGGCGGCGGTGACACCGGGGCCGACTGCCTGGGCACCGTGCACAGGCAAGGCGCGGTAAGCGTGCACCAGTTCGAGATCATGCCGCGTCCGCCGGACGCCCGCGCCGAATCCACGCCATGGCCCACCTACCCGCTGATGTATCGGGTGGCGTCGGCGCACGAAGAAGGTGGCGAGCGGGTGTTCTCGGTGAATACCCAGGAGTTCGTTGGCGAAGACGGGCGCGTAACCGCACTCAGGGTGCACGAGGTGGCGATGCAGGACGGCAAGTTCGTCAAGGTGGACGGCTCCGATTTCGAGCTCGAGGCCGATCTGGTGCTACTGGCGATGGGATTCGTCGGTCCGGAGAAGCCGGGCCTGCTCACCGACCTGGGAGTGACGCTGACCGACCGCGGCAACGTCGCCCGGGGGGCGGATTTCGACACTTCGGTCCCCGGCGTTTTCGTTGCCGGGGATATGGGGCGCGGGCAATCTTTGATCGTCTGGGCGATAGCCGAGGGCAGGGCCGCCGCCGCGGGTGTGGACCGGTATCTGATGGGGTCAACCGCGTTGCCGGCACCCGTCAAGCCGACGGCCGTGCCGCTTCAATAGTCACATCAGTCACACTGGAAACATATTTATTTTCGATCGGCGTGCCTCCTTTCGTTTGCCAGGCACCGGGTGTCTAATAAATCGTTGTGGGGTTCGTCACAGACGGGGCCCCGGTCGAACGGACCGATCGCAGGAGTGATCACTGTGCACATCAACCCAATGCCTCGGACACGCATGGGGCGAATCGCCAGGTCATGGTTTCGCCATCCGGTGAAGAGTCGCGAGTTTCCCGCTAAGCATGAGCGCTTGGCAACCGCTGAGGATCTGCTGCTACTCGGGGTGTGACCGCCCGAATGCTCCGCTAACAGCCCTCAATCTGTTTGCTCATCCGTCCCATAATCCCGAATCCCGGATTGCCTCAGCCAACGGTTCCAGGACCGCGGGGTCGTGCGGCGTAGGGATGTAGACGATACCCAGATCCAGGCCCTCAGCGGCCAGCCCGGCCGCGTCCTCCACGACCTTCCCGTAGTTGCGGTCTGCTTCCAGCCGAAGGTGGGCTGACAGGGTGATCTCTTTTGGGTCCCGCCCGATGTCGGCACAGTGCGAAGCCAACACGTCACGTTTGTGGGCGAACAAATCCGGAGGACCACCAACGAAGTTCCAGTGTTGGGCGTAACGCGCGGTGATCCGCAGCGTGCGCTTCTCTCCGCTGCCGCCGATGCAGATCGGGGGATGCGGTCGCTGCGGTCCCCTGGGCTCGTTGCGGGCGCCCTTGAGCTGGTAGTACTTGCCGCTGAAGTCGGTGGTCTCCTCGCTTAGCAGGCTTGTTAGTACCTGACAGGCTTCCTCGAACCGGTCGAACCGTTCCTTGAGGCTGCCCAGCTCGATGCCGTAGGCGCCGGACTCCTCTTCGTTCCAGCCGGCGCCGATGCCGAGCTCGAGCCGTCCGTTGGAGATGATGTCCAGGGCGGCGGCCATGTTCGCCAGCACGGCGGGGTGGCGGTAGTGAATGCCGGTGACCAGCGTGCCCAGTCGTAGCCGCTTGGTGGCCTGCGCGAGCGCGGTCAGCGTCGTCCAGCCCTCCAGGCAGGGCCCGGTGCTGTCGGAGAAGATCGGGTAGAAGTGGTCAAAGGTCCAGCCCGACTCGTAGACGTCGATGTCATCGGCGGCCTGCCAAACTGCCAGCATGTCTGCCCACGTGGTGTTTTGGGGTGAGGTTTTGAACGCGAATCGCATGAAATCGACGTTAGCCTAGCTTTCTGAAGCGCAACTAAACTCATTCGGACGATGAACTTCTCGCTGGGAATCGACGCCAAGGTGACCGTGCTTGCGGCCGGCCTGATCTTTTTGCTCGCGCTCGTTCTCGGGGTCTGGAAGTACAGGCAGATCATGACTTCCGTGGACCACCGGGCGCATCCCTACGTCGACATCGCTCACCGCGCCGCCCTGCTCTATTCGTTTGCGCGTCTGGCCGGCGTGGGTCAATCTGACTGCGGTGAGTGTCGTCGTGTTCTTCTTCGCCGCGGCGATCATTGGCTAGATCCACCTGGGGATGGCCCTGCTGATCGCGGGCGAGATAGGCGGCTTCTCGGTGCTGTTGGCCGGGTTCGTCGCCGGGCAGCTGATGTGACGAGCCGGGCACACTGAAGTCATGGATCCGGTAATCGCGCTGCGGCAGATCGCCTATTACAAGGATCGGGACGGTCAGGAGTCCAGACGCGTGATGGCCTACCGTAACGCCGCCGACATCGTCGAAGGTCTTGACGAGGCGGCGCGCGAGCGCCACGGCCACGCCAACAGCTGGCAGTCACTGCCGGGCATCGGGCCCAAGACGGCGAAGGTCATCGCCCAGGCCTGGGCCGGCCGCGAACCCGATGCGCTGGCCGAATTACGCACTGCGGCAAGGGACCTCGGCGGCGGCGACATCCGCGCCGCGCTGCGCGGCGATCTACACCTGCATTCGAACTGGTCGGATGGTTCCGCGCCGATCGACGAGATGATGGCGACCGCCAAAGCGCTCGGCCACGAGTACTGCGCACTCACCGACCATTCGCCACGGTTGACGATTGCCAACGGCCTGTCGCCGGAGCGGCTGCGCGAACAGCTCAACGTCATCGACGGCTTGCGCGAAAGGTTCGCCCCGATGCGCATTCTCACCGGGATCGAGGTCGACATCCTCGACGACGGCAGCCTGGACCAGGAACCCGAGCTCCTGCAGCGACTCGACGTAGTCGTGGCCAGCGTGCATTCGAAACTGTCGATGGATTCCGCCGCGATGACCCACCGGATGGTGAACGCGGTGCGCAACCCCAGCGCCGACGTGTTGGGGCACTGCACCGGTCGATTGGTCGCCGGCAACCGTGGCATCCGGCCCGAATCAAGGTTCGATGCGGAGGCGGTGTTTACCGCCTGCCGTGAGTACGGCACCGCGGTGGAAATCAATTCCCGTCCCGAACGTCGCGACCCACCCAGCCGCCTGCTGAACCTGGCGCTCGAGATCGGCTGCGTGTTCAGCATCGATACAGACGCGCACGCGCCAGGGCAGCTGGACTTTCTCGGCTACGGTGCCCAGCGCGCGTTGGACGCCGGCGTACCCGTTGACCGCATCGTGAACACCTGGCCCGCTGGGCAGTTGCTGGAGTGGACGGGCTCCTGAGATGACTCAGTCGGGTCCGATCCCTCGCCGAACAGCAGCGTCAGCTGCTGGGCCTCGCCGCGGTCGATACCCGACACCCCGAAGCCGACCAGGGTGCACCCCCGCTGAGCCATTACTGGAGCGGCCGAGGCGATCAGCAGCCGGGCTGCGGCGAGAACCGGTTGCGTCTAGAACGAATCCAGGTCCGCGTGCAAGATCGACGCGTCTGAACGGCCCTCAGAACGGGGGTGGTTCGTCATCGTCCGGAGGGGGACGGTGGGTGGCGGCTTGGTAGGCGGCTTGTCTGCGTTGGCGGTTGTGGTTGCGTTCGGTGGCGACGCGTTGGGCGCGGTCTTGGGCGCGGGTGCGGCGGCGTTTGGGCATCATCGCGGCGCGGTCGGGGCTGTAGGCGATGCGGTGATGGGTGTGGACGGCGGGCATCCCGGCGGCCGGGGCGCACAAGGTGGGGAACATCAGCGCGCTGCCCGGGGTGGTGACATAGGTGTGTTTGGTCGGTGAGGTCAGGATCAGGGTGCCGTCGGCCAGTTGTCGTTCGCGCCAGTCGTAGAAGGTTTTCACCAAATGATGTGTACGGCAATAACATTTGAGATTCCCCGCATGCGTGGGCCCGCCCTCGCTGTACGGGACGGTGTGATCGAGGTCGCAGTCGTGGGCCGGCCGGTCACAGCCGGGCCAGCGGCACGTCAGGTCGCGGCAACGCACGAAATCGGCCAGCGCTTTGGATGGGGTGTAGCGGGGTTCGGGTGCGGCATCGCCGGGATGAACCAGCGGGACCAGTTTCGCGGTGCCGGCCAACTCGGCGATCAGCTCCGGCGTGATGAGGCCGTCGGCGGCCATCTCTGATCCTGGCCCCGAGCCGTTGAGGCTGGCTTGCTCGGCGATCACATGGATCACCACCGGGCCGGCCGGCGGGCGGGCCCCGGCTGCACAGTCGGATCGAGCGCAGCGGCAGCCCAGCCGGTCCGCCCCGGCCGCCAGCGCGCCTAACGCGTCGGCGCGGCGTTGATCGCGGGTGCGGGGGTCGTGCGGGCAGACCGTGGCCGCTAACGCGTTGAGCCGTTCGTCCAGGGCCATGCCGTCGGGCTGCAGCACGGTGCCCGACAGCTCGCACAGCCCGTCGGTGCGCTCACCGATATAGACCTCCCGGTCGGACTGGCTCTTGATGCGCTGGCGGACCGCGTCACGGTCGGCTTTGACCACGATCTTGTCGACGGCACCGGCGAGCCGGCCCCGGCTCATCGAAGGCCAGCGCGTCACGTTAGCGGCCAACTCGGCATCGACACGCGCCATCAGTGCGGGATCTTCGATCAGATCGGTGCGAAACACGATGGTGGCGAAAAGCAGAAAGCCGATCTCGCCGGCCCGAAACAGCTCCGCCACCTTCGGCAGGCGTTCGCGCATCGCCCTGCCATACCGCAACCGCGACGCCGCCAACCCCTGGCTGATCCGCAACGCCGCACCCACCTCGGCGGTCACCGCCTCCATGGTGTCGATGGCCCAGTCCTCGTTCTCCGAACACCTCGACAACCGATAGGAGAACAACTCCCAGATCCCATCCAACTGCGCCGCCGCCGCCCGATTCTCAAACCGGGTGGCCGCACAAATCCGCTCCACCAACGCCGCCGACTCCTCGGTCGTGGTCGGACAATTCCGCTCCGAGCTGTCGGCAATCACCGCGGAGAACGCATCGGGATCGAACATACATTCGAGTATGCCATGACCCGCCGACACGACAGGCCGACACGGCAAGGGCGCCTGCTAAGGGGCCTCCCCGTCGTTGCTGCCGTAGATGCTGCCGACCCAGATCTGGGTGAGGGTGTCGACCAGGCGGTCCTCGGCTACCGCCGGCTGTTCGCCGGACAGTGTCGCCATCATGGTCCGCTCGTTCATCTGGTTCAGCGACGTCGCGAGGTCTGCTGCCGGGATGGTCTCCGGTGCCGCGCCCCGCGCTCGTTCGGCGGTGATCATAGTCGCCGTCTGGTCGATCCACTTCTGCATGTAGCCCGACCACACGGCCCGGAGCTCCGAGCTGGTGGCCAGCGCTTCCGTCGCTGCCCGGGCCACCGCACGGTGCGCGCCGAATGCGCTGAAGAACGCCTCGATGCCGTTTCGCCATACCCGGCGTGGATCCGTGGGTAGACGTTGCGCCGCCCCTTCGAACTCGGCGTCGCCGCGGGCGATCAACGGCTCGAGCAGCGACAGCAGTACAGCCTCCTTGGACTTGAAATAGAAGTAGAACGTCGGCCTCGAAAGGCCCGCGCCCTTGGCCAGGTCATCGACGGAGATGTCGGCGAACGCGCGCTCTTCGAGCAGCCGCTCGGCGGTCGCAAGGATTGCCTGCTCACGGTCGTCGCCGGAGGGGCGCGTGGAACGCCGTCCCCGCGGTGCGCGAGTCGAACTGGCTTTCAGACTAACCGGAGTCACGTCCGTTACTTTACACCGTGTTGAGTATTCAGACATGCCGTTGACTCACTCAACACACTGTTGATAACATCGCCCCATGACTGAGATGGCTGAGCACTTGGACGTCGTCGTTGTGGGAGCCGGTATCTCCGGGGTGAGCGCGGCCTGGCACCTGCAGGACCGTTGCCCGACCAAGAGCTACGCCATCCTCGAACGCCGCGATGACCTGGGCGGCACGTGGGACCTGTTCAAATACCCGGGCATCCGGTCCGATTCGGACATGTTCACCCTCGGTTTCCGGTTCAAGCCGTGGCTCTCGGCGAAGTCGATCGCGGACGGCGCCTCGATCAAGTCCTATATCAGGGAGACCGCGGTCGAGAATGGGATAGACCGGCACATCCGCTATGGCCACCGCGTTCTGACGGCCGACTGGTCCGACGCCGACAACCGCTGGACCGTGACCGTCGAGAGCGACGGGCAGCAACGAGAGGTCACCTGCACCTTCCTCTTTGCCTGCACCGGCTACTACAACTACGACGAGGGGTTTTCGCCCGCGTTCGCCGGCTCCGAGGACTTCGCGGGTTCGATCGTTCACCCGCAGCACTGGCCGGAGGACCTCGACTACGCGGGCAAGAGGATCGTTGTCATTGGGTCCGGCGCCACCGCGATCACTCTGATCCCAGCCCTGGTCAACTCCGGCGCCGGGCACGTGACGATGCTGCAGCGGTCGCCGACCTACATCGGCTCGTTGCCGGGAACCGATCCGTTCGCCGCGCGAGCGAACCGGCTGCTGCCCGATCGCCTCGCGCACATGGCCAACCGTTGGAAGGCCATCGCGTTCAGCACTTTCCAGTATCAGCTTGCGCGGAAGGCACCCGCGTACATGCGCAAGATGCTGATGACGATGGCTAAGCGGCGCCTGCCCGCGGGCTACGACGTCGAAAAGCACTTCGGGCCCAGCTACAACGTCTGGGACCAGCGGTTGTGCCTCGCCCCAGACGGTGACTTCTTCCGGACAATCCGGCACGGCAAGGCCGACGTGGTCACCGACACCATCGACCGGTTTACCAAATCCGGGATCAAGCTCACCTCGGGAGAGGAGTTGCAGGCGGACATCGTGATCACCGCAACCGGTTTGAACATGCAGTTGCTCGGCGGGGTACAGCCGACCAGAAATGGTGCACCGATGGAGCTGACGTCGATGATGACCTACAAGGGGCTGATGTTCTCCGGCGTGCCCAACTTCGCGATCACCTTCGGATACACGAACGCGTCATGGACGCTGAAGGCCGACCTGGTGTCCGAATTCGTGTGCCGATTGTTGAACTACATGGACTCCAAGGGTTTTGACTTCGTGGAGCCACAGCATCCGGACGACACCGTCGACGAGTTGCCGTTCATGGACTTCAGCCCCGGATACTTCCAGCGCTCAATGGACCTGCTGCCCAAGTCGGGGTCGCGCGCGCCGTGGCGGCTCAAGCAGAACTATCTCTTCGACATGCGAACGATCCGCCGCGGCAAGGTCAACGACGAAGGCCTGCTATTCGCGAAAAAGCGGGCGCGGGTGGGGGTTTAGGCGCCATCGGCGACTAGTACGATGCCATCGTCGTCGCTGTAGGCGATTTCGCCCGGCACGAACGTCACGCCACCAAGAGTCACCTCGACGCCGCGCTCCCCGGCACCCGTCTTGGTGCTCTTGCGGGGATTGGTGCCCAGCGCTTTGATGCCCATGTCCATGCCGCGCAGCGCGGCCGCGTCGCGAACGGCGCCGTTGATGATCAGCCCAGCCCAGCCGTTGGACCGGGCCAATTCGGCGATGAGGTCTCCGACCAGCGCCGTATGCAGCGAGGCAGCGCCGTCGATCACCAGCACCCCGCCCGCTCCAGGTTGTGAGAGAACCGATTTCAGCAGCGCGTTGTCTTGGAAGCAGCGCACGGTACTGATCGGCCCGGCGAATTCCGGGCGGCCGCCAAACTGGCGGAACTGGAGATCGCAGCTGCGTACGTCGGGCCCGATGCTGTCGACGAGGTCGGCGGTCGGCCGGAATGAGACGATCACCGGGACATGCTAGCCATGCAAGGCCATTAGCGGCGGCGCAGCCGGCGGACCAGCAGGATGGCCAACAGGCTGAGCGTCAGGGCGACCAGTTGCGGTACCCGAGACTGGCTCGATGCCGGTATCGGAGCGACGGGGGACAACGGGTTGTTAGCACCCTCTACTGCCGACTTCGCTTGCGCTGCGACATCTTTGGCGGCCTCGGAAAGTTGGCCGTTGGTCTCGGCCAGGTGACCTGGCTCAGGAGCCGCGGATTCAGCGCTTTTCGCGGGTGCCTGCTTAGCGACCGCTCGCTTGGCCGGGGCCTTTTTCGCGACCGCCTTCTTTGTGGATGCTTTCTTGGCGGGTGCTTTTGCGGTCTTCTTGACCGCCTTGGCCGGGGGGCTCTTGGCCGGCGGCGTTGATCCGGCGCCGTCGGCTTCGCTGTGGGGTGGATCCTGCGGGTCTGCCATGCGGCCGCTCCTTTGCAGATTTCTCAGCTATCTAGGTTCCATCATGCCAGGACGCGTGGCGACGCCACTCCGACCGAAAACTCTCACGGGCTGCGCCGCACCGCCCATACGCAGCCTGCGCCGATGAGCATCACCGCCACCAACGCAAATGGCCATGCCGGGATCCCGTTGTCGGCGGAGGTGGCAGCGGCAGCAGGTCCGGGCGTCCCGGTGCCGGCCACCGTGAGCCGAAATGACCAGGATCCGGAGACCACGTGGCCATCGGCAGAGGTCACCCGGTAGTTCACCGTGTAGGTGCCGGCCGGACCCAGTGCTCGCATACCGATGCTGGCGACCGGGCCCGCAACGGCCGGTTCGCCGGTGGACCACAGATTGCCATCGGGTCCGACCACCGTCATGGCAACGAACGTGGTCTGCAGTCGCTCGTTGAAGGTCGCGCTCACGCGTTCGGGACCGGTCGCGAGAACCGCGTTGTCCGCGGGGTCGGCGGACACCCGAGCGGCGTGCGCTGACGCCACTTGCGCGCCGATCGTCGCGGCCAGTGCCATGGCCGCCAGTAACAGACCCACCCACGCGATGCCGAGCAGTCGTCTCATGCCCGCCGGCGGACCAATACGAGGCAGATAGCCAGAGCGCCAACTACCAGGGCCGCCCCGCCCAACACGCGCGCGGTGTTGTCGTCCGCGGATTTCGACTGCTCGGCCGGATGATGTTCGTGCGGCGAGACCGTCTCTGCGGCGAGGGTCAGCATGGGTGCCGGATGCTCGGGCTCGCTGCCGTCGGGCAGCGGCGACTGGTCCCACTTGACGACCGACCCGTCCGAGTAGGTCTGCGTCGCGGGGAAGCTGACCATGTCGGTATCAGGCAGCTGCACCGATATCCGGAACAACGCGAATTGGTCCGCCGGGATCCCGCCGCCCTGCGCCGCCGTCCAAGTCACCGAGCGAACGCTGCCCGATGCCGAATCGCGGTCGAGCTTGGCCGTCCACCCGGGCGTGGTTTCGGTGCCCGCCGAGGCCACGTTGGGCAGCGTGACGGTGAGCGCGGTGGTGGCTGCGCCGGTGTTGGACTCGTTGGGCACCTGGAAGGTGACGATCGCCATGGCACCGCGCACGGTGTTGTCGCTGCTGGCGTGGACGTGTGCCCAAGCCGACGGGGTGCCCGCGGCCGCGCCAAGGTACAGCGCTGCGGCTCCACAAACGGACAAACATATCTTGATCACGACGCGCGAGACCCGCGGAGTGTGTGACATGTCAGGTCAATCCGAGCCGGGCCATCAGGTCCGCCTCGATACCGTCGAGTTGCGATGAGATCGCGGCGTGCGCCGCCCGTCGTCGCGCGGCGGGCATGTTCTCCGCCGCGGTGACGGCCACCGACAGATCGGCGAGCCGTTCGTTGATGGCGGATACAAATTGCTTGGTCTCGGCGTCCTTGGGCTTGTTGTCCTGCACCATCCGCAGCGATTTCTCCGCCCCGGCAATCCGGGCCGACAGCTGGGCACCGTGCCCGGAGAACTGACCGATCTGAGCCAAGGGGATGCCGAGCTGGTCGGCGCGACGTTGGTCGATCAATGCACGGCCGGCGATGGCCGCCCGATAAACCAATGGCGTCAGGATCGGGGCGAGTAGCCGGGACACCGTCAAGATCCGGCGAATTCGCGTCGGCGATAACAACTTCCCCTCCCGGGCCGCCTTCAGTTCGGCCTCCGCGACTTTGAGCGCCGCGCGATCGCTATCCCGTTGAGACTTGACCTGTGCCTTGAGCTCTTTGTCCGCGGACCGCAGGTCACCCTTGATGCGGCGAGCCTCATTCTTGGCGGCCAGTTTGGCCTCGAGTCTGGCGCGAGCCTTGATCGCACGGGCTTCGGCGCGACGTGTTGCGCGACTCTTTCGCTTGCGGAACAGGCCCATTCCCGGCCGCCTCCCGGTATCTCGTGAACAATCGCGTCGCTTGTGCGCGATCCGTGAGCCAACCCTAATCGGACCAACTCAACCGGGGATAGCGGAGGGCAGCCCGTCAGATGGGGCTGGGCGGCCAGACCAGGCTCAGGCGTCGAGCCGTTCCAGGCGGCGCAACTCATCAACCCGCTCCACGATGTCCTGCTGGGCCTGTGCAGACAACCCCACGGACCGCACCGCGATGCGGCGCACACCGTCGTCGCGCACCGAGTCCCACCACGACAATTCCTTGTCCAGCTTTTCGTAGTACTCGTCGTCGGTGAAGTAGGCGGGCTTGATTCGGAAGAAGTTAGCCAACGCGGCCATGGTCGCCGATGACGGATTGGTTCGGTTGCCCGAGCGCAGCTGGGACAGGTAGGGAGCCGACATCGTGATGCCCTCGGCCTTGAGGGCCGCGATTACCTCCGCGGAGGTGTGCGGCCCGCGTCCGGGTGGATACACCGTGTCGAATAACCGGTTGAGGCGGGCAGAGAATGTCGTGCTCATTGGTACGTGACCTCCATGGGGACTGGAGAACTGAACTGTGACCTGGCTGTATTTGCTGACCATGGTAGCGACAGATTTTGTCCACAACCACTTGCAAACCCGCGCATATTAGCTACGGCCCTATAAGCATAGCTGAATCCGCACTCGACGAGCGTCCAACCGATTCGGCGAAGTGTCCAGAATATCAGTGAAACTCACAGGTTACCCGAAGAAAGCCCACTGCAAATTCGCGCCAAGCTGCGCCTCGCTGTGCGGACGTAAGGTGGCGGTCACATTGTGTCGGGGCGGCAGCGCCGCAACTAGCAGACAACGCAGACCTGCCCAGAGTCTTCTTTGCTGTTGCAATCTGAGCCGGCGTGCATCCGAGGGGCTTGGGTGCGGTCAACGGCCCGCGGAGATCCAGGCGGGAGCCGGTGCCAGGCACGGCGAGGTGAGGGGAAGGTGCGGCCGGCACCTCAAGAACCGTCCGACGGCCTCCCGGCGACCGGAGCTTCAGTTCGGCGCCGCCGCAGACGTTGCGCCGCCAGAGTTGCTGCCAGCAGCGCCACCGCCACGATCACGGCGATAGCGACCGAACGCCAGCCGAGCGCGCCGTCGAACAGCATCCACAACCCGAACATCAGGAACAGCACGCTGGCCAAGGTGTGCAGAAGCCGCGCTGGAAGCCGCTGATTCAGCAGTGCGCCGACAGCAATCGCGAGGCCGTCGGCCAAGACCATACCCAGGGTGCTGCCGATCCATACGCCCGCCCAGTCATGTTCGCTGGCCAGGGTAACCGTCGCCAGTGTCGTCTTGTCGCTCATTTCGGCGAGCGAGAACGACGACACTACCGAGAGCAGAGCGAAGCGGTGCTCGTGAGTGGTCGGGACGGCTTCGTCCGCGGCGGCGCCCTCCCGCCAGGCCCACACTGCGAAGATCAGGAACGCGATCGCAGACGCGAAGGCCATTGGGCGCGCCGGCAGCGCCGCACCCAGAAAGTGGCCGATCGTCACCGAGACCCCGTGCGCCAGAAACGCGCCGATCGCCACCCCGGGCAGCACGATCCACCATCGGTAGCGCAGCGCGTAGGCCATGGTGATCAGCTGCGACCTGTCGCCGAGTTCGGCAAGGAATACCACTCCCAGACTCAGCAGAGCGGCGGCGAGCATGGGCGAACCTTTCGGGCCCTCGGGGCTAATCCCCTCGCGAATCCCCTCCGCGAACGGTTCCAGGCTAGCGGGCGAGTGCGGTGTTCGCCAGGAAGGCCACGAGATTTCAGGAAGTTCGGACGCCCGTATTCTTCGATTCGATGGCCGAATGAATTAGCTTATGCGGCAAGAAGCATCGCGAGAATCGCGGTGTCAGGATGACTGATTGGGTCGACACCGACGCGGCTAACCATCGATGTGATGGTGCCGTCGGCTTCCGCTTCGACCCAGGCTGCCCGGTGCTCCAAACCCAGATACGGCAATCCGGGCAGCAGTACGCATCCTGACGCCGCCCCGGTGCATTCGGGCAACGACGGGGTGGTCTCTGAGGGCGGGTGCAGCATCAGCAACGCGGGAGGTTGGTGATCGGCGAAATATCCTGGCTGGATGGCTGATTCACCGAAGACCGTGCCCTCGGCCAACACCAGGCCGACAGTGCCCGGCTCGGGTTCATCGGGCAGTTCCTCGCGGGCACCGAACACCGTTGTGGTGGACAATAATCCGGGCAACGACGCGACCCGGACCGCCACCATCAGCAGCTGGGCCCATTCTTTCGTTGAATCAGGCCAACGCCCGGAGATTACGAACCCCTTCAGGGCGCCACGAGAATGGAAGGGAGCAATCCCTATGGGTCGGCCTGACTCAGTGTCCATCTAGCCCTCCGCGCGACGCTTCGGCTCGAATAACCACGCTGGTAGCTCGAATAATTCAGCATGCCTGCGGTTTAGGTGCCTTGCAACTCGACACGGCCACTATTGCCTGTGGTCTTTAGGATCAGGCCGGGTCAAAAAGCAAGGGCGCCGCGCGATCTGCGCGACGCCCGAGCTGGTCGAGACCGAATCAGGGGAATATCAGACCCTGGGTTTTCGAGGTTGCGGCCTTGTAGCGCGCCTGCACGTCCGCCCAGTTGACAACATTCCAGAACGCCTTGACGTAGTCGGCCTTGACGTTCTTGTACTGCAGGTAAAAGGCGTGCTCCCACATGTCGACCTGCAGCAGGGGAATGATGCCGAGTGGGACGTTGGACTGCTGGTCGTAGAGTTGGAACGTCAGCAGTCTGTCGCCCAAAGTGTCGTATCCGAGTACGGCCCAGCCCGAACCCTGCAGGCCGTTGGCGGCCGCGCTGAATTGGGCGCGGAACTTGTCGAACGACCCGAACGCGTCATCGATGGCGGCGCCGAGGTCGCCGGTCGGCTTGTCGCCACCGTTCGGCGACAGGTTCTTCCACCAGATGGAGTGGTTGACGTGGCCGCCCAGGTGGAAGGCCAGATTCTTCTCGTTCAGGAAGATCGCGCCGTGGTCGTCTTTGGCGCGTGCCTCTTCAAGCTTGGCTACGGCATCGTTCACGCCTTTGACGTATGCGGCGTGGTGCTTGTTGTGATGAATCTCGTTGATCTGACCGGAGATGTGCGGTTCCAGCGCTGCGTAGTCCCAGTCCAAATCGGGCAGCGTGTATTCGGCCACTTCGTTCCTTTCTTCGATGATCGGATCGTCTTACGCTAGTTCGCAACGGTTCCGCCACGTCGGCGGCCCAGCCTAGTTAACCCTGCTCTATGACCGCGCGCGCCGCAAGAACGACCGTTCGGGGTAGGTAAGTCGAATACCCGGTTGGCGACAATTCAAGACAAACGTCGACACAAACTTCAAGACAAGACGATGACGGCGAGAACCGCGAGCAACGCGAGTGCGATCAGGCCCGCACGCAAAGCGGCGATGCTGTAGGCGTGGTTCCAGGCAGCCGAGCCGGAATACGGGTTCGGCGAGGCCGGTGTGCCCGGCCCGAACGGGTGCGTCGCCATCGAGCGCCTTTCACCTGCAGATTCTTCTCGCACGCGTGAGGTTAGTCACATCGAGCTTTCGTGATCGAGATCATAGCGCCTCGGAGCGGGCTTGAAAAACAGGAGGGCCGCCAAGGGCCAGCGTGGTCCCGATGCTTAGCGAAGCAATCGATTGCGCTCGGCACCCTGTCGGGGCTGTCTTATGGGCATGCATCAACCACCCGGTGTTATCCACAGTTGTGCCACGAGCCGACATATAAGGCTGTGTCGGAGGCACGAATACCTCGACTGCCGCTGTGGATAAACCTGTGGAAACTGTGGATAGTCAGGAGATAGCTCAGTGGGTGTGAACGGCCCGCGACTAGGCTGGTCCGGTGATTCAGGTGTGCTCCCAGTGCGGCACTCGGTGGAACGTGCGCGAGCGGCGTCGCGAGTGGTGCCCCCGCTGTCACGGGGCGCTGATGGCGCCGATGGCGGATGCGCCCGCACCCGACTGGAGTACGAGGGGTGGCCAGGGGGCCCGCGGCTGGCAGCGCACGCCGCCACGGCTGCCGCCGGGCTTCCGATGGATAGCGGTGCGCCCCGGCGCCGCGCCGGTTCCGCGGTACGGACGACGGCCCCTGGGCCCCACACCGCGCTACGCCGTTATACCTCGTTGGGGGCTGGGCGATCGTGTCGACTACGCCCCGGCGCCGGCCGAAACACCTACGCGGACAGGGCCGTCGGCGGCGGCGGTGCGCCTCACGTTGTTCTTGAGCTTGCTGGTGCTTTGCGGCGCGACCCTGGTGTACGTCGCACGCTACGTGCTGCTGGTCATTAACCGGAACATCTTGCTGAACTCGGTGCTGGCTTTCGCGGCGAACTGGCTCGGCGTGTTGGCGAGTGTGGGGGCGGTCGCGGCCCTGGGTGCGTCCGGCGTGATGCTGACCCGGTGGCTGATCGCGCGACGGGCTCGTGCTTTCGCGCACTATGGGCTGCAGGATCAGCGTTCGGTCCGGGCGTTGTGGGCCGGCTGCCTGGTGCCCCTGGTCAATCTGCTGTGGGCTCCGGTGTACGTCACCGAGCTGGCGACCATCGAAGAGCACCACGCGCGGCTGCAAAGGCCCATCGTGCAGTGGTGGATCGCGTGGGTTTTCAGCTACGCGGTTTCGATCTTCGCCATCGCCACCAGCTGGGCCACGGACGCCCGGGGCATCGCGAACAACACCGTCTTGATGGTGGTTGCCTACCTGCTCGGGGCGGCGACGCTGGCCGCCATTGCCCGGGTTTTCGAGGGATTCGAGCGCAAGCCGGTCGAACGGCCGACGCATCGCTGGGTCGTAGCGGGTGACGATCGACCCGGCGCGTCCCTATCTGCCCCACCGGTTGAGTTGGAGGGGCAGGAACCGGCAGCATAGTGGTCATGACGTCGCCCGACGATGACCTCGCCGGGCACCCCTATGTCGTTGCCCACCGAGGTGCTTCGGCCGCTCGTCCCGAACACACGCTCGCCGCCTACGACCTCGCGCTCAAAGAGGGCGCCGATGGCGTTGAGTGCGACGTGCGGCTGACCCGCGACGGTCATCTGGTTTGCGTGCATGACCGCAGTCTGGACCGTACTTCCACCGGAGCCGGGTTGGTCAGCACGATGACGCTGGACCAACTGCGGGAACTCGAATACGGCGCATGGCACGACAGCTGGCGCTCCGACGGTACGCAGGGCGACACCAGTTTATTGACGTTCGAGGCCCTCGTCTCACTGGTCCTGGACTGGCACCGGCCAGTCAAGATCTTCGTCGAGACCAAGCACCCGGTCCGATATGGGTCGCTGGTGGAAAGCAAAGTGCTTGCCCTGCTGCACCGCTTCGGCATCGCCTCTCCGGCGTCCGCCGACCGTTCCCGCGCGGTAGTGATGTCGTTTTCCTCGGCCGCGGTCTGGCGGATCCGCCGTGCCGCGCCGCTGCTGCCGACGGTGCTACTCGGCAGCACCGCCCGCTACCTGACCAGCAGCGCGGTCAGTGCCGTGGGGGCCACCGCCGTGGGGCCGTCACTGGCGACCCTGAAGGAGTATCCGCAGCTCGTGGACCGCGCCGTGGCGCAAGGCCGAGCGGTGTACTGCTGGTGCGTCGATGAGCTCGAAGACATCGACTTCTGCCGGGATGTCGGGGTGGCTTGGATTGCCACCAACCACCCGGGCCGCACCAAGGCGTGGTTGCAAGACGCGCGCACCGGCGAGGGCACCTTCTAGTTCGGCGAAATCCAGCCGTCCGCGGCCTTCCGGTCGGCAGCTCCCGCCGGCGCCGGGGCCGCCTCGCGGGCAACGAAGTTCTCCAGGTCGAACAAATTGGCTCCCGCGCGATCAGCCACCCGCAGCAGTGTGCTCATCAGCGCCACTTCTTCGATCTGCTCCTGCAGGAACCACTGCATGAAATGCTCGCCGAGGAAGTCGCCTTCGTCGCGGGCAACAGCTGTCAGCCGGCTGACCTGGTCGGTGACCGCACGTTCCTGATCGAGGGCCAGCGCCAACGCGTCGCGCGGTCTGTCGAATTGATTGCGTACCCGGTCGACTCCCGGGATCTCAACGGGGACGTCGCGGTCGAGTAGGTGTTGTACAGCAGCATCGCGTGGTTTCGTTCTTCGACCGCTTGATTATAAAAGTGTTTTGCTAATTGCGGCAGGTCGGCGCCGTCGAAATAAACGGCGATCGCCACGTATTGTTGAGCACCAGTGAATTCGTTGAAAATCTGTTCCTGAACTAATGCGGAGAATTTAGTTCCGGGCACGTTGCCGCCGGTCATGATCGCACGTTACCGCGGGTAAACGCTCGTCTGCAACGAAGGCATCACTTATTCAGGAAAGGGTTTCCTTAGTAAAGGAAGGCTACGTTGAATATCGCGTGCAGACAATTCACCTGCTAAATGCGTTGGCATTGCTGCGGGCAAAAGCGGAGAGCTACTGCTGGCCGGCCAACGCGGCGGCGGGCACCGCTGCGTCCGAGGCGAGCGCGTCGAACAGAGCGCGGGCCGCTTCGTGGTTCCACACCACCACGGAGCCGGCGTCGCTGTCGGTCAACTCACCAATCGGGACGGTCATCGCGAGGGTCGGTCCATGCATTGCCCACCCGAGCCGGGCCAGGTCCCATACGTGGTCGCCCTGGTCAACGGTCAGAGCGGCGGCGGCCGCACGCGGCACCGAGTACCAGCGCCATGGATTGAGCCACACCGGGGGGCTTGAGGTGCGCTGCAGCAGTGCCGACATGAACTGGCGTTGGTTGACCATCCGGTCCAGGTCTGCCCGCGGCGTGGCCCGGCTGCGCACGTACCCCAGCGCGGAGCGGCCGTCCAGCTCCTGGCAGCCGGCCGGTAGGTCGACGCCGGCCAATGGATCGTCGATCGGCGCGGTCAGGCACGCCGTGATGCCGCCGAGCGCGTCGACCAGAACGGCGAACCCGCTGAATCCGACCTCGGCGTAGTGATCGAGGCGCAGACCCGTGGCCTGCTCCACCGTCTGGGTCAGCAACGTTGCACCGCCGGCCGCGAACGCGGCGTTGATTTTGTCCTTGCCTTGACCCGGGATCGGCACATAGGAGTCGCGCGGTACCGACACGACGGTCGTCGGGATGCTCGACCCGACCTCCGGCACGTGCACCAGCAAAATGGTGTCCGTTCGACTGCTGCCTATGTCGCCGCCGGTCGCCAAGTCTCGCTGCTGTTCGGGTGACAGACCCTGGCGGCTGTCCGAGCCGACGAGCAGCCAGTTCGTCCCCCGGCCTGCGGCAGGACGGTCGGGATAGTCCGCCAACACCGGTTCGCGGTGCAACGACGTGTCGAGCCAAACCGCCCCTCCGAGCACGCCGCCGCCGGCGAGCAGAAGGAGGACCAGCAGACTCAACGCCATCGCTCGGCCCCAGCGGCGCTTGCTGCGTTTACGGGGACGCGCGCGCCGAATCACCGGCGAGGGTTCCGCAGCCGCTTTCCACGGCGGGATCGGGCTCCGAGGTCCTCGAAATTCCGGTAATCGATCGCCACGCACCCGGATAACCTACGTGCCCAGGCGCACTTGCCTCGTGCTTGCGGTCTTTACGTTCCGGGATACCAACGGCCCGGCGTTGTCCACTGCAGGCCGGGCGGAGGCCCATCAATCGGGCACATGTACTTGTCCGGAAACCTCACACACGTCGGTGGCAGCGGCTGATTTGGGGCGTCGAACGTTGGCACGACGTGCAACCACCCGCGATCCTGACACAGGAAGGAGTCGCCACCCGCACCACCACCCCGGACGGTGCCGTTAAGGCACGAGTCGGCGTGCGCAACCGCCGGGGCGCTGAGAAACCCCGAGACGATCACGGAGGCCGCCGTGACGATGACTGCCCTCATAACAGGTTGACGCTAGTCCAAGCCGACGTGTCCAGTAAACCTCTATCGGCGGGCGCGCAACCCGTTGATGAACGGGCAACCCATCAGCACCCGGATGGCCTGGCCCAGCCCGGTCATGTCGTCCACCGGCTTGTGGAACGGCAACCGGACGTCGTGGTCGGCATAGTCGCTTTCGGGGTCGCTTTCGACGCGAAATCGCACGCCGTACCTGTCGATGCCCAGCGGCCGAACCTGCCCTCGGCGCAGCGGCGCGGGCAGTCTTGAAACCAGCCGCGCGAGCACGTCGTTGTGGGCGGTTTCCCAATGCTGGAGCAGGCTCGATTCGACCTCGCAGAACGGATCGGGCGCGGCCGCGAGCAGCTCCGGGGTGCTGACGGGCTCGGCGCCCATCGCATCGGTCACCACCACGGACTCGATCTCGAGCCGTAGCAGCATGTACCGGGTTTCTTCCCCGTCGGCCGGCATGGACCTCGGGGTCTCGACTTGTAGCAGCACCGGGTTCGGGTCTTCCGCGGCGATCAGGTCGAGGATGCCGGGCAGTGCAGCAGGAGGGACCTGCCGTAGGCAGCCGCGAACCCAAACCAGCGAGCGGACCGGTTCGCGCAACGGAAGGGGCGCGTAGTCGGCCAGCTCCAGCAGCGCCTGCGATCCAGAGACGAGGGGACTGGGGGCCCCCGTCGGAACCGCGACAGCGAAGGATCCGTCGGGCAACAAATGGTGGATCGGCGTGGCGACCGGGTCCTCGCGCTCGACCGCCAGCAGCGCGCCACCGGCCCGCGCGCAAGCGCTGCGGATGCGTTCAGCGGTCGTCGGCGAGGCGCTGGTCAGCGGTAACATCATTCTCCTTCGGTCATTAGGTAAGGCTAAGTTAACTTAGTTCGAAGTATGCCGCAAGGGTTGCTTCGGGTCGGGCGCCGTTAGGGTTGGGGTGTGGTCCGTATCGCTTACCTCGGTCCCGAAGGGACCTTCACCGAGGCGGCGCTGCTCCAGATGACGGCCGCCGACCTCGTTCCCGACCACGGGCCGGATGGTTTGCGGCGGTTGCCAATGGAGGGCACTGTCGCGGCGCTGGATGCAGTTCGAGACGGTCTCGCCGATTTCGCATGCGTGCCTATCGAAAACTCGATCGACGGGTCCGTGATGCCCACCCTGGACAGCCTGGCGATTGGTTCGGCGTTGCAAGTTTTCGCCGAAACGACGCTTGATGTGGCCTTCAGCATTGTCGTCAAACCCGGCCGTACCGCCGACGGCGTGGGTACGTTGGCGGCCTTCCCGGTCGCCGCCGCACAGGTGCGGCAATGGCTGGCCGCCAATCTGCCCGGCGCCGAACTACGGCCGGCGTATTCAAATGCCGACGCGGCCCGGCAGGTGGCCGAAGGCCAGGCCGATGCCGGGGTGACCTCACCGCTGGCGGCTTCCCATTGGGGATTGGCGGCCCTGGCCGACGGCATCGTCGACGAGCCCAACGCCCGTACCCGCTTCGTTCTGGCCGGTTTGCCGGGTCCGCCGCCGGTCCGCACGGGTGCAGATCGCACGTCGGTGGTGCTGCGCATCGATAATGCGCCCGGCGCGCTGCTGGCCGCGCTGGCCGAATTCGGCATCCGCGGCATCGATCTCACCAGGATCGAATCCAGGCCGACCCGTACCGAGCTCGGCACCTACCTGTTCTTCGTAGATTGCCTCGGCCATATCGACGACGACCCGGTCGCCGAGGCGCTCAAGGCTCTGCACCGTCGTTGCGCGGACGTGCGCTACCTGGGTTCCTGGCCGACCGGGCCGGCCGCCGGCGTGGGGCCGGCCCCGGCGGATGACGCGTCTCGCTGGCTGGCGCGGCTGCGCGGCTCGGCGGAGCTCCGCCCATGAGTGGTCGCTTGGTGTTGCTGAGACACGGCCAATCCGAGGCCAAAGTCGAACGCCGGCTCGACACCAGGCCACCGGGAGCGGCGTTGACACCGTTTGGCCGCGATCAGGCGCGCGCGTTTTCCGCGTCTTGCGCAGGCCCCGAGCGGCCGATGATGCTCGTGCACTCGGAGGCCACCCGGGCGACACAGACGGCCGCGGTGATCGGCGCCGAACTCAACCTGCCGACCCATGAGATTGCCGGCATCCACGAAGTACAGGTCGGAGAGCTGGAAAACCGCAGCGACGACGCGGCGGCGGCGGAATTCAATGCAATCTACGAGCGGTGGCAGCACGGCGAGCTCGACCTGCGACTACCCGGCGGCGAGACCGGCCATGAGGTGTTGGACCGCTACGTGCCGGTGCTCACCGCCCTGCGAATGCGCTACCTGGACGACGACGACTGGAACGGTGACATTGTGATCGTCAGCCATGGCGCGGCGATCCGGCTGGCCTCAGCGGTGCTGGCAGGAGTCGACGCAAACTTTGTGGTGGACCGGCATCTGGACAACACAGAAGCTGTGGTGTTGGCCCCGATCACCGACGGGCGGTGGAGCTGTGTGCGATGGGGAGCCCTGACGCCGCCGTTCTATCCCGACCCCAGTGAAGCCGGTGCCGGCTCGGTGTCCGACGCGGTGCGGTCCAGCACCGACCCGATGGGCTGAGCAACGATCAGACCGCCAGGGCGACCGATTCGATACATCCGCAACCGATGGCATCGCAGTCGACAACGAACATGTGCGGCAACAGTTCTGGGCTGACGCAGCCCGGATCGGTGCATTCCGCGCGGTGCAATAGGTGGCGAATGAGGGCGCCGTGGCAGTGCTCTAAGCCCTCCCGGCAGTCGCGGCAATCAGCACTCATGACCCGTTCATAGCACCGACCGCGGACAAATCCGGGATGCCGCGCCCAGCGCGCGATGTGGATCAGGCCCAGCCCAGTTCTTCCAGTCGGTCGTCGTCGATACCGAAGTGGTGGGCGATCTCGTGGATCACTGTTATCGCCACCTCCTCGACGACCTCATCGGCGGATTCGCACACGTCCAGCAGAGCGTCGCGGTAGATCGTGATGGTGTCAGGGAGCGATCCGGCATAGTCGGAATCCCGTTCGGTCAGTGCCACGCCTTCATAGAGTCCGAGCAGTTCGGCGTCCTCGGTATGGCGGTCGGCGACCAGGACGACGACGTTGTCCATTGCGGCCGCCAACCCGGCCGGGATCAGGTCGAGTGCCTCGGAAACCAACGCTTCGAACCGTTGCGGATCCATCCGCACGGCCATCAGGCTATTCGCCTGGCGCCGGCCCGGCCGGCCCATCTTGCGGGGCCACCGGTGGTTGGGCGTACGGCGGCAGCACCGGGCCGTCGGCCGGGGGCGGCGGGGCCAGCACCGGAGGCGCCTGGATGACCGGAGCCTGCGATACCGGCGCCCGGGTAGCCGTAGCAACCGGCTGTTGCGGGATATGCTGATTGCCCGGCGGCGTGTTCGCCGGCGGGGCGCTTGGCTGGCTGGCCGGAACCTGAACCGGAATCTGCGGCAGCGTGAGCCGCTCTTCGGGAATATCAGGCGGCGGCACCGGGGGCTGACCATTGATCAACAGCGGACCTTTGGCGCCATTGACCAGCGCGGCCCATCCTCCGTTGCCCAACGTCGCGCCGATGCTGCACGCGACCTCACGGCTACCTGCCGACCAACTCGGCAGCGACAGGGTGGGGTAGATCAGCGTGAGGGTGGTGATGCGCAACTTGATGGGCGCCAGGTAGGCGTCCGTCATCTTGGTGCAGGAGTCTTTGATGAACCCGTCTTGGTCGGCATCCGCAGGTAGGGCGTCGGGAAACTTCTCGGCCAAATTGACCGCGCCGGTCACTTCCATTGCGTGTGGGGCTCCGCAATCGACCGGTACGTCGACTGGCTGATTGGTCGTCGAGTCGATGCCCAGGCACGTGCCCGCCGGCCAGACTTTGGACTGGTCGATGTCGGTGACCTTGCCCTTGAAGGCGACCTGTTGGTTGTTCTGGCCGGGCAGCTCCAAGCCACACAGCACGCGGCGGTTGCCACCCTGACGCCACGCACGGTCACCGGACCACAGCATGCTGACCGCGAATTTGCTGTTGGGGTCGTATTTCGGTCCGAGGTAGCGGTGCACGGCAGCCTCGCACTGCTCCTGGGTGATCTGTTGAATACGAGCGGGCGACGGAGGAGCGGCATCGGGTCCGTACTCCGAGCCTGGGAAGGTCCGCATATCGATGGACTCGGCAACTTCAAACCGGTGATCGTCGGCGCAGTTGACGATGCTCCCGGACTCCGGCGTGATACCCGGCCACATCAGGCAGTCACCGCTGCGGGCGCGATTGAAGGCGGCGTCATTTTTGGCGCTCGTGCTTGGTACGGGATCGCTGTCGAGGTAGCCGGCAAGCCGCCCCGGCCCGGTACCGACAGCGGGAATCGCAGTGACCAACCCGGCGATCAACAGGCCGCCAAGAGCGGTGAGAAGGAGCCCCCGCCTGGTCTGGGTTGCCTTTAGACTGCGCGGCCACCGGAGCCCGGTCAGCGGCAGTTCCTCCGCGGCGACGGCTTCGTCGACGGGAGGGCTGGCGGGGGGAAGTTCCTTTTCGGGCGCGTCCGACATCGTTTCCATTCTGACAGTACTGCTCCGAACTGCCCCAGCCGCGTGACAAATGTGGCATATGTGGTGCCGGATCGAGACGCCAAAAGTAAAAAAGTAGTGTCGGGGCCGTGATCGACCTGAAGCTGCTCCGGGAGGACCCCGACGCCGTTCGCCGCTCCCAACTCAGCCGCGGCGAAGACCCGGCGCTGGTGGATGCGCTACTGACGGCTGACTCGGCCCGCCGAGCCGCGATTTCGATCGCTGATTCACTGCGAGCCGAGCAGAAGACCGCCAGCAAGACCGTGGGTGCCGCGTCGGCCGAGGACCGCCCCGCTCTACTGGGGCGCGCCAGGGAACTCGCAGAGCAGGTGAAACTCGCCGAAGCCGACCAGGCCGAAGGCGAGGCGGCGTTCGTCGCGGCGCACATGGCGATCTCGAACGTCATCATCGACGGAGTGCCCGCCGGCGGGGAGGACGACTTCGCGGTACTCGATGTAGTCGGCGAACCGAATGCGATCGACAACCCAAAGGACCATCTGGAGCTCGGCGAGTCGCTGGGCCTCATCGACATGCAGCGCGGTGCCAAGGTTTCCGGTTCGCGGTTCTATTTCCTGACCGGTCCGGGCGCGCTGTTGCAGCTCGGACTGTTGCAGCTGGCGCTGCGGCTGGCCATGGCCAACGGCTTCATCCCAATGATCCCGCCGGTTCTGGTGCGGCCAGAGGTGATGGCCGGCACCGGATTTCTGGGCGCCCACGCCGACGAGGTGTACCGCTTGGAGGCCGACGACCTCTACCTGGTTGGCACCTCGGAAGTGCCGCTGGCCGGCTATCACTCGGATGAGATCCTGGACCTGTCCGGCGGACCGCTCCGGTACGCCGGCTGGTCGTCGTGTTTCCGTCGCGAGGCAGGTAGTTACGGCAAGGACACCCGCGGCATCATTCGGGTGCACCAGTTCGACAAGGTAGAGGGCTTCGTCTACTGCACGCCCGACGATGCCGAAGCCGAACACCAACGGTTGCTGGGCTGGCAGCGCGAAATGCTGGCGCTCATCGAGGTGCCATACCGGGTAATCGACGTGGCCGCAGGCGATCTCGGCTCATCGGCCGCCCGCAAATTCGACTGCGAAGCGTGGGTTCCGACCCAGCAGACTTATCGCGAGCTGACGTCGACCTCGAACTGCACCACCTTCCAGGCGCGTCGGCTGGCCACCCGCTACCGGGACGACAACGGCAAGCCGCAGACCGCGGCGACGCTCAACGGGACGCTGGGCACAACGAGGTGGCTGGTGTCGATCCTGGAGAACCACCAGCAGCCAGACGGCAGCGTCCGGGTGCCCGCGGCTCTGGCCCCGTTTGTCGGCACCGAGCTACTCGAACCGCCCCGCTGAGTCAGGCGTCCACTGCCTGGCGGGACTGCTCGTGACGGCGCTGCCGTTCCAAGGTGGCGAAGTAGAAGGCAAATCCGAAGGTGAAGCTGGTGAAGAGGCTCGAAACGAAGAACAGCCAGGGACGCCGTAGTCCACGGCGGTAGCCATCGACGATGGTAAAGATCGGCAGCAGAACGACATTCGCGATGGTGTAGTCCTGGCTGGCGGAGTCAGCTGCCGGGTTGGTGAACATCAGCTTGATGTATTCCGCCCAGCTGCCATGCTCGCCCCAGAGTGGGTTGGTGGAGCCGTGCGCGTACTGCTGCACGTAGGTGATGTTGAAGTACCAGCCCAACACAACCGACGCGATGCCGACGACGTAGTACACGACTTCCATCGGTGAGAACAGCGGGCCACCGGCCGGCCGCGCGAAAACCTTCGAGTTGGACGCCACGATCCAAGCGATGACCGAAAACCCTAGAAGCGCGTGCACGAGAAGCGAGGCCATTGGCGCAGTCTCACCCTTGTTCCAAAGTTTTGTCAATGGTGTCAAAACAAATCTGGGGTACCTTACTGCCATGGTCCGGCCCGCTCAGACGGTGCGCAGCGAGCGCACCCGGGAAGCGCTGCGCCAGGCCGCTCTGGTGCGATTCCTGGCCCAGGGAGTCGAGGACACGTCGGCAGAGCAGATCGCGGCAGACGCCGGGGTCTCGCTGCGGACGTTCTATCGCCACTTCAGCTCTAAGCATGATTTGCTGTTTGCTGACTACACCGGACTGCACTGGTTTCGGACGGCGCTTGACGCCAGATCGGCCAGCGAATCGATCATCGATTCTGTGCAATCCGCGGTCTTCTCGTTTCCGTATGATGTTGACGCCGTTGCCAAAATCGCCGCTCTAAGGGACGGCGAACTGGACCCCGGCCGCATCGTCCGCCACATCCAAGAAGTCCAAGCCGACTTCGCCGATGCCATTCAGGCCCAGCTGCAACGCCGTAGCTGCGCGGTCGAGCCGACGTCGGATGACCAGTTGCGTTTCGCGGTCACCGCTCGTTGCATCGCGGCGGCGGTGTTCGGCGCGATGGAAGTCTGGATGCTTAGCGGCGATCGATCGCTGGGCGAGCTGGCGCGAGTGTGTCATTTGGCCTTGGAGTCGCTGCGGGCTGGCATCACCGAAGCGTGGGCCGATCCAGTTTCGTCATAATTGACAAAACTTTCCCACCGTGCCAGCCTGCATTCCGGAGGGCAGACATGGCTGAATCACAGACTGAGTTTGACGCGATAGTTATCGGCGCAGGACATAATGGGCTGAGCGCGGCGGTGCTGCTACAGAAGGCAGGGCTGCGAACCCTGTGTCTGGATGCCAAGCTCTACGCCGGCGGCATGGCCTCCACTGTCGAGCTTTTCGACGGGTACCAGTTCGAGATCGCCGGGTCGGTGCAGTTCCCGACGGCGTCCGCCGTCGTCCAGGAACTGGGCCTGGACACGATGCCGACCATTGACCTGGACGTGATGTCGGTCGCGCTGCGCGGTGTCGGTGACGACCCGCTGGTCCAGTACAGCGACCCGATCAAGCTGTTCACTCACCTCAACGAGGTGCATGGGGCGGACGCCGTCAACGGAATGGCGGGGCTGATGGGCTGGGCTATGGCGCCGACGCGGGCGCTGGGCCGATTCGACGCGGGCGCGCCACCCAAGACCCTCGACGAGATGTATGCCTGTGCCACCAATGAATTCGAACGCTCGGCCATCGATGACATGCTGTTCGGTTCGGTCACCGACGTGCTCGACCGCTACCTCCCGGACAAAGAGAAGCACGGCGCACTGCGTGGTTCGATGACCGTGCTGGCCGTCAACACCCTCTACCGCGGGCCGGACACGCCCGGCAGCGCGGCCGCGCTCGCGTTTGGGCTGGGAGTGCCCGATGGCGACACCATGCAGATGAAGAAGCTGCGCGGCGGTATCGGCGCGCTCACCGCTCATTTGTGCCAGCTGCTGGAGAGCCACGGCGGCGAAGTTCGGCTGCGCACCAAGGTCACCGAGATCATGGTCGCCGACGGTCGGGTGAGTGGGGTGCGCACCGAGGCGGGCGAGACGCTGACCGCGCCGATCGTCGTCTCCGGCATTGCGCCCGACATCACGCTGAACGAGCTGATAGACCCCGCAGTGCTGCCCGTCGATATCCGCCAACGCTATGCGCGGATCGACCATCGCGGGAGTTACTTGCAAATGCACTTCGCGCTGGAAGAGGCTCCCATATTCGCCGCGCCCTACGAGGCGCTCAATGATCCGGCCATGCAAGCATCGATAGGGCTGTTCTGTACGCCGGAGGAAGTCCAGCAGCAGTGGGAGGACGCTCGGCGCGGGATCGTTCCGGCCGACCCGACGCTGGTCTTGCAGATACCCTCGCAGAACGACCCCGACCTGGCGCCCGAGGGCAAGCACGCCGCTTCGGCGTTCGCGTTGTGGTTCCCGATCGAGGGCGGCGCAGATTACGGTGCGGCGAAGGTCGAAATGGGTCAGCGGGTGATTGACAAGATCACCCGGCTCGCACCGAATTTCGAGCGCAGCATCATCCGGCACACCACCTTCACGCCCAAGCACATGGGTGTGATGTTCGGCGCCCCGGGCGGCGACTATTGCCACGGGCTGTTCCATGCGAATCAGATCGGCCCCAACCGGCCCGGCCCGAAGGGTTATCTTGGCCAGCCGATCCCGATCGAGGGGTTGTACCTGGGCAGTGCCGGTTGCCATGGCGGGCCCGGGATCACGTTCATCCCGGGCTATAACGCGGGCCGTGCCGCGCTGGCTGACTCTGGCCGCTAACTTCGCAGGTCGAGCAGCTCGTCCAGCAACGCCGTGAACTCGTCCGGGCGTTCCGGTGTGAATGCGGGGCTCGGCCAGGTTCCTGGCACGTCCAGGGTGATCAACGTTGACTTGAGCGGCCGGTGCACGTCCAGCGGCAGCCAGCGCCGCAGATCCGGGCTGCCCCAAAGGTTGAACCGGGCGACCAACAGACCCAGGGACTCGGCCTTGTACCCATGGACCTTGTCCACGGAGATGACCTTCGCGGTTCCAGACGGGAAGTGGTAGCGGCGCAATGTGATTGCCGCGTGATCGAGTTGGACGACTCCGTCTTGGTAGTACCGTTTCATGCCCGCGAACTCCGCAGTTGGTGGCGCCGTGAGGTGAGGCAGTGGCCGTCCTGCAGGCGCCATTGCCACCCGTGCAGATTGCAGGTCAGCGTGCCGCCTTCGATCACCCCGAATTTCGACAGGTCGGCCTTGAGGTGTGGGCAACGGCGCTGAATCTCCCAGCCGTCCAGTGTGATGGACGCGGAGTCATCGTGGGTCTCGGCGAACCAGCCGTCGGCGTAGGCGATCCGCTGGTCGGTCAGGCACTTGAAGAAGGTGTAGAGATACTCGTTGTAGCCGCCTACCCGCCATGCCCGGAAGCGGGTGGACAAGAAGATGGTGTTGACCCAGTCCGGTTCGCGGTCGCGGAGCACAGTCCGTACCAGCTCCGGCGCTATCGCGAAACCATAGCGGACCTTTTCATCCGGAATCTTTTCGCGCACCAAGCGTTTGGGGAAGTCCAGAATCACGATCTCGGGACCGATCACCAGTTCGACGGGATAGCCGATGCCATCGCAGATCTCGTCGCTTTGCAGCATGATCGGCTCGAACAGCGCGCGCAGCGGCTCCAGCAGCGGATCACCGGCGGCCGGCGCCCAGCCCGCGCGCTCCGCCGCCAAAACGGGCTCCATCCGTTCGGCGTAGTCAGCGATGTAGGCCGATTTGCCGGTGGTGAAGATGGCCTCGACTTCGTCGGTGGGCAGTGGGTGGTTCAGCGACTTCAGCTTCGTACCAGTGAAGTCCGCGGCCGAACCGGGCATCATCAGCAGGCCGCGGTCGTGCCCGTGTGCGCGCAGTTGATCCAGGAACACCATTTGGTCGGGGAAGATGTTGGCCGGGTCACTGCGATCGTCGTTGAGGTGGCGCAACTCAGGGTCCAGAAAACATGGCGGCCCCGCCGACGGCACCACCCAACTCGCCCCCACCTGGGCGATGTATTGCCGGGCGCGGTCCATCCCGCGCTGCCGCTTCTGGGTCCCGAACGACTCCTTGGCGCGGGCCGGCATGTCGTAGACCATCGGGTACCAGATCGCTCCGGAGTACTGCAGCAGGTGTACGTCGATGTGCCCGAATCCGGCTGTGAGCATGTCCAAATCGACTGGCCGGGCATCGTTCATGTTGAAAACCGTTGTCGCGCCGTCCGAAACCACCAGTGCAGAGTCACCGATGGGGCCGTCGGCGGGGGCCCGCAGGGCGATCACCATGATGTCCAGGTCGCCTTTTGGTCCGGACACCCGGTGCTTGACCGAATCGCTGGTCTCAAAGAACCTGTGAAACCCTAAGCTTCGTAGCTCATTTCGAAGGTCGGGCACCGGATAGTCGGGTAGCAGTACCACCGCGTCCTTGTTGACGTGTGCGCTCAGATGCTTCGCGTCGTAGTGGTCTTTGTGCAGGTGCGAGACGTACAGGTAGTCGCAGTCGCCCAGGGTGTCCCAGTCCAGCCCGCTGTTGTCGGGGAATGGGAACCAGGACGCGAAGTAGGCCGGATTGACCCAGGGGTCGCACAGAATGCTGCCCGCATCGGTCTGGATCAGGAAGCCTGCGTGGCCTACGCTCGTGACCTGCACAAATACCTTTCGAAGAACTTTTCGGATCGTTTCAAGCTTAGCCTGAGGCGGCACCTTCCCCTCTGAATCCCCTCTGAATCCCCTCTGCAGCGGCTCACAGCTCGGCGCACTAGGCTTGAAGGCTGTGGAACCGGTATACGGGGCTTGCATTCAACTTGCCCGCTCGATCTTTCGGGTACAGGGACTGAAGATCACTGTCTCGGGCATCGAGAACTTGCCGGCCAGCGGCGGCGCAGTTATTGCGATCAACCACACTAGCTACCTCGACTTCACCTTCGCCGGTTTGCCGACTTACCAGCAGGGCCTCGGGCGAAAAGTGCGATTCATGGCCAAGCAAGAAGTGTTCGACAGCAAAATCACCGGTCCGATCATGCGCAGCCTGCGCCACATCCCCGTGGATCGGCAAGACGGCGCCGCGTCCTACGAATCCGCTGTCAGGAATCTGAAGGACGGCGAGCTGGTCGGCGTCTACCCCGAAGCGACGATCAGCCGCAGCTTCGAGATCAAGGAATTCAAAGCGGGAGCGGCCCGGATGTCGATTGAGGCGGGGGTGCCGATCATCCCGCACATCGTCTGGGGTGCACAGCGGATCTGGACCAAAGGCCGCCCCAAGAACCTGTGGCGGCCGAAGGTGCCGATCACGGTGCTCGTCGGTGAACCGATTGAGCCGACGGTGGCACGGGCGGAATTGAATAGTCTGCTGCGCTCACGGATGCAGCATTTGCTGGAACGGGTACAAGAGCAGTACGGACCGCACCCGGCAGGTGAGTTCTGGGTGCCACACCGGCTGGGCGGCGGCGCTCCGTCGCTGGCCGAGGCAGCCCGCTTGGATGCCGAGGAGGCGGCGGTGCGCGCGGCGCACCGCGCGCAATCCGCAGGTCCGCCGGAGTTAGGTACTCATGGTTGAGCCGACCTTCCGCATGCTCGAGATCGCGTCCGCGCTCGGCGTCCTGGCCACCGGAACCCGGATCAGCTACGGCGGCGAGGAGAACATCCCCGAACGGGGCGGCGCCGTGATCGCCATCACCACGCCAGCTATGTCGACTTTCTGCCCGCCGCATTGGCTGTGCATCGTCGGCGCCGTCGGCTCAGATTCATGATCAAGGCCGAGATGGAGCAGGTGAAGGTGGTCAACTTCTTGATCAAGCGCTCCGGGACCATCCCAGTGGACCGAGACGCCGGCGCCGGGTCCTATGCGGTGGCCGTGCAGCGGCTACGCGACGGGGAGTTGGTCGGCGTCTACCCGGAGGCCACGATCAGCCGCAGCTTCGAGCTCAAGGGGTTCAAGACGGGTGCCGCCCGGATGGCCAGCGAAGCAGACGTCCCGATCATCCCGATGATCGTCTGGGGGGCCCAGCGGATCTGGACCAAGGACCACCCACGGCAGATAGGCCGCAACAACGTCCCGATCACGGTGCGGGTGGGTGAGCCGCTGCGGGCGACCGAGGACATCTCACGGACCGACGCCGCGCTACGCGAGTCGATGATCACGCTGCTGCACCGGGTGCAGGAGCGCTACGTGCACCCGCCCGGGGTGTACTGGGCGCCGAGCCGGCTCGGCGGTGGGGCGCCGACCTTGGCCGAGGCGGCTCAGATAGAAGCCGACGAGGCCGCCGCCAGGGCCACCGGCCGTACCCTGCGCCAGTCACGCAAGGCGATGTAGGGAAGGACTGTGGGGAAGGAGACGACACAGCCATGGCAGAGGCGCTGTACCGGTTGGGGGAGTGGATCATTCCGCCGGTCGTTGCGGTGCAAGGGACCCAGTTCACGTTCCATGGAATTGAGAACATTCCCGAGCGGGGCGGTGCTCTACTTGCCCAGAACCACACCAGCTACCTGGATCGGCTTCCCCCGTTGTTCGCGGTACGTGAGCGGGGCCGGCGGATGATCAAGCACGCCAGGCTGATTCCGGTGGACCGCAGGACGGGGCACGACGCTTTTGCGGTGGGTGTGCAGCGCCTGCGCGAGGGTGAACTCATCGGGATGCACCTCGAGGCCACCATCAGCCGCAGTTTCGAACTGCGGGAATTCAAGACCGGGTCGGCGCGGATGGCGCTGCAAGCGCAGGTGCCGATAGTTCCCCTGATTGTATTGGGCGCACACCGGATTTGGCCCAAAGACAATCCAAAGAAGTTGTTCCGCAACAAAGTTCCGATCACCGTGTCCGCCGGTCCGGCGCTTCCGCCGCCCGGCCAAAACCAGAGCGGATTGCATTGACGAGAACACGGCCGGCGCTTATCGCCTGCGACGTCGACGGCACCTTATTCGACGAAGATGAAACCATCACCCCACGTACCCGCGACGCGGTGCGGGCTGCTGTCGCGACGGGTGCGCAGTTCGTCGTCGCAACCGGCCGCCCGCCGCGCTGGATTCGGCCCGTCGTCGAAGCGCTCGGATTCGCGCCGATGGCGGTCTGCGCCAACGGCGCCGTGATCTACGATCCGGCGACCGACCGGGTGGTGGCGGCGCGCACCCTGCCGGTCGAGACGCTGGCCGAGTTGGCCGAGGTCGCCACGCGCGTTATCCCGGGCGTCGGCCTGGCCGTCGAGCGGATCGGCGATCGCGCCCATGACACTGCGACCCCCCAGTTCATCAGCTCGCCGGGCTACGAGCACGCATGGCTCAACCCGGACAACACCGAGGTGTCGAAAGAAGACCTCCTCAGCGCGCCGGCGATCAAGCTCCTGATTCGCAAGGCCGGTGCCCGCAGCTCCGATATGGCCGCCGAACTTGCCAAGCATGTCGGCATCGAGGGCGATATCACCTACTCCACCAACAACGGGCTAGTGGAGGTCGTACCGCTGGGCGTCAGCAAGGCTACCGGTGTCGAAGAGGTCGCCGGGCCGCTGGGGATCACCAGCGACGAGGTGGTGGCATTCGGCGACATGCCCAACGACATCCCGATGCTGTTGTGGGCCGGCCTTGGTGTGGCGATGGGCAATGCACATCCCGACGTGCTGGCCGTCGCCGACGAGGTCACCGCTTCCAACTCGGACGACGGGGTGGGACGGTTGCTGGAGCGTTGGTGGGGCTAACAGCGCCCGGGCCGGGGATGTGGGAGACTGCCCGCGTGCCCGCCTTCCGGCCCGACGCGTTCCTACCGGCGTGAAAACGGTAGTGCTATGACACAAGACCCGCCGGAACACGAGCAACCGACGCCGGCAGGCGGGAGCGTCCAATTCCAGGATCCGGCAACGACGAAGCCGCGCCCGCCGACCCCCGCCGAGTTGCGGGCGCGGGAAAAGTTCGCCAAAAAGCAGCAGGAGATGGAGGAGGCGCGGCTCGAGGCGGAAGCCAAGCGGCGCAAACAGAAGCGCACGCTGATCGGCGCCGCAGCCACCGTCGGGGTGGTGGGTGTGGTGGCGGGCCTCGGGTATTGGGCGTTGTCGGCGCCCACCGTTACCGCACAATGCGTCCAGGAGGACGCGAACGGCCAGCCGCTGGTCGTGCAGGACGAGTACTGCACCGGACACACCGCCGGCCTCGACGGCTTCTTCTTCTACGGCGGACATCAGTACCGCTACTACTACGGCAGCTCGGGGCCTGTGGGTTCGCGGCCCATCGGCGGAACGACAACCCTGCCCCAGGGCGCCACTGTTAAAACGAAGTCGGGCAGCACCATTGCGCGCGGCGGGCTCGGCGGCAAGTTCAGCAGGGGCAGCGGCTCGTGAAGCGCGCCAGGACGCAGCCCCGGCCGAACTGGCGGTCGATCGTCGAATCACAAGGATTGGTGTACGGGACGCCGGCCCGTGACGCCAGGGGCGCGGACCGGCCGTATTGGGACGAGTCGGTCTACTACGAATTCGAGATGGACGAGATCCTGGCGTTGGAAGCCGACGTCGAACTGCTGCATTCGATGTGCCTGAACGCCGTCGAGCAGGTGGTCCTGATGGAGCGCTACGCGGATTTCGGTCTGCCGGAATGGAGTTGGCAAGCGATCGCCGAATCGTGGCGCCGCTCCGACCCCCATGTCTACGGGCGCTTTGACCTGCGTTACGACGGGCGACGGCCGGCGGTGCTGCTGGAGTACAACGCGGACACACCGACCACACTGCTGGAAGCCGCAATCCTGCAGTGGTACTGGCTCAAGGATAAATTCCCCGGCGACGACCAGTGGAACTCGCTGCACGAACAGCTGGTCGACCGCTGGAAGCAGCTGCGGGATCTGTTGCCCAGCAACGAGCTGCACTTGAGCTGGTCGGGTGCGGAAGCAACTGGCGAGGATCAGATCACGACGACCTACATGCAGGAGACGGCGGCCGAGGCGGGTTTCCAAACCATCGGGTTGGTGATCGAGGACCTCGGTTGGGACCCTGCGCTGGAACGGTTCGTCGATCTCGAAGAGGCGCAGATCCACGCGATCTTCAAGCTGTACCCGTGGGAGTGGGTGCTCGACGATGACTTCGGCAGGAATGTGGCGACGAGCCTGCCGCAGACGGCGTGGATCGAGCCGCTGTGGAAGACGTTGCTGTCGAACAAGGCGATCCTGGCCGTCCTGTGGGAGATGTATCCGGGTCACCCGAACCTGCTGCCTGCATACATCGACGACCCGCACGAGCTCACCGAATACGTTCGCAAACCCAAGCTTGGTCGGGAAGGGGCGAACATTTCCATCGTCGGCGCTGGCATGGAGACCGCCACCGGCGGCGTCTACGGCGAAGAGGGGTTCGTGTACCAGCTGCTGGATCCGCTGCCGCAATTCGACGACATGCGACCAGCGCTGGGCGCGTGGATCGTCGGCGACTCGTCGGCCGGCCTCGGCATCCGCGAGACCGCCGGACTGGTGACCGACGACGGCGCCGCCTTTGTGCCACACAGGATCCCGCAGAAATGAAGTTCCGCTTGACATGAACCTCCGCTTTTAGATGAATGGAGTAACGATGACGACAAACATCGTGGCACTGAATTCGAGCTACTGGGACGCGGGCTATTTGAGTACGCTCGGTCGCGGTGCCGGAGCCATCTTCTTGTACGCGGTCGTTGGCCTTATGCTGATGCTGGTCGGGTTCTACGCGATCGACCTCACCACCCCGGGTCCGCTGCGCAAGATGGTCGACGCGGGGAAACCGAACGCAATCATCGTGTCCGCCGCGGGCATGGTGAGCATGGCCCTCATCGTGGTGCTGGCGATCTACTCGTCGTCGGGCAGGCTGGCGGAAGGCCTGTTAGGGTCAGCAGTCTTCGGGTTGGTGGGAATCGTCGCGCAGGTGCTGATGATGCGGATCGCGACAATGGTGATCGGCATCGACATGCACAAGTTGTTCGAGGGCAACGAGTTCAATTACGAGTCGCTCATGGTGGCCGCCGCGCAGTTCGCGCTCGGCGTCGTGGTGGCCGTCGCTATCCTCTGACGCCTCGCAGCGCCATTGGGGGGACCGTGGACGCGACCAGCGAGTCGGCGTCGATGGTGCGGGGTCGGTAGGCCAGCGTTGGCAGTCGCGCCGACATCACCGCGACTGCGTCTTTCATCGTTTCCGATAGGCCGGACAGGAATGCCCATTCGTGCTCATCGCAGCCGAAATAGGCGACGGTGTCGAAGGTTTCATGAAAGCGCTGCCACGACGAGCGCAGCGATTCGTTGCGCCATAGTGTCGGACAGCCGGCCTGGCTGACCACGACGCCCCCGATGTCGCGGCAGCTTTTGAGAAAGTCGAGCTCGTATAGCCGGTTGTGCTGCGCGGGCGCGGTTCGTTCATCGGGCAGGTCGACCACCACGATGTCGTAGGCGGTGGTGCAACGGTCCACGAATTCCTGTCCGTCGCAGTAATGCATGGTGATCGGACCGAAAGAACTTTCCGCTCTGCGCAATTCGTCCGTCGTGTAGCCATAGGGTAGATGTTGTGCGCTCATCCGTACCGCTTCGCGGTCGATGTCGACGTGATCGACGTGTGTCGCTCCCGCGGACACCGCCAGCTGGCTCACCACCCCTTCGCCGGATTCGATGACAAGCACCCGCTCGATCCTGTCTGCCAGCAGCAGCGCCGGTACCAGCAGCGCCTCGTGGTAGACGAGCTGACTGAACTCGGTGCTCTGACGTTCGCTGTCGCTGAACAAGGCGATGCCCTGCTCGGTCCGGCCGACCACCAGGTGCGCGAACTCGGTGTGCACGTCGCAGATGACTTCGGACAGGCTCCAGTTGCGGGTGATACCCGGCGCTAACGGCTCCACGATTTCGCGCCGCTCGAGGCCGAAATACACTGGCAGCGGCGGAAATCCGTTGAACGCCGCCGACGCGTAGCTTGCGGTGTAGGCGCCGGCGTCGAGGATTTCGACACGATCGCCGGGGCACAGCGTGACTGGAAGCGGATACCTTTGATAGAGCACGTCGTCGCCGTCGCATGTCGGCCCCGCGATGACCGCGTCGTCAACTGGGTCGCCGTCGCGGCCGGTCCGCAGCCGGTACCGGATGTACTCATTCTCGGTTTCCGCAAGACCGCCGTAACGCCCGATATCGAGGTACACCCAGCGTCGGCCGTCGGTACCGGCTCGCAGCGCTACTACCTCGCACCGGATCGTGCCAGCCGAACCAACGATCGCTCGCCCCGGTTCCACAACGAGTTGCGGTGGATGCGCGCCGAAGTAGCGTGTCAGCGCCGACTCGAGGGCATCGCGGATGGCTTCGAGTGCGGGCACGTTGCCCGCGTACGCGATCGGAAACCCACCTCCGACGTTGATCGTCGTGAGATCACCGAGTTCGTCAAAGATGGGCGCGGCACAACGTACCCCCACTTCCCATGCGGACGGCTCGAGTTGTTGCGACCCGACGTGAAAGGACACGGCCTCCGGGCGTAGTCCCAGCCGCCGGGCACCGTTCAGCAGCCGCACCGCTTCTTCGGGTGCGCAGCCGAACTTGTGTCCGAACGGCGTCACAGACGAGGGAAATGGTGGCGCGATGCGGCACTCCACACTCGCCGCGGGTGCGTGTTCCGCGATTGCCGTCACGCCCTGCTCGGTGTCGAAGGTGAAGCGGCGTACCCCTCGTGAGGCGGCCACAGCCGTCTGGGCAGGTTTCCGGATGGTGTTTCCGAACGCCAGGAGGCGGCCGTCGATGCCGGCGGAATCGCACGCGTCGATCTCGCCGACGGAAGCGACGTCGAACGCGACTCCTTCGGCCGCGAGCAGGCGCAGAATCGGTTCGGCCGGATTCGCCTTCACCGCGTAGCGGATCTGCGCGTCGGGCAAAGCGGCGCGCAGCGTTTGGAGGTTCTCGCGCACCCGATCGAGATCGATCGTCAGGTAGGGCGACTCGGGCACAGCTCGCAGAGTAGTGGCCAGGCCCGCCTTCGTGCTAAGGCGTGCTAAGGACCGTCGCTAATTAGAGGCCGCGTGACCTGGTAGCGAGAAGTGTTCGGCCGGCACCGTCGGGCCGCCGGGGGCCTGCGTCGCCAGTGGCGCACGGATGCCGTCGAGCACCTCGGTGATGTTTCCGGTGAGCCGCTCGAAGTTCAAGGTTCCATGCGCAAAGTTCTGCGTGATCTGCAGCGGCTCTTGTATTTCCGCGCTGGTAGGCAACCCGAGTGGACCACGTTCGTAGCCCTGTGACACCCAGGCGTCGTAGAGCGCGCCGGTGACCGGCTGCGTGCCGATGTCGGGCGACCAGTACATGGCGCCCCTGGCGAAAGTGGCATAGCGTGCGTCACCCACCGCGTTGTCTTCCGGCGAGGTCGGTGCGCCCAGATAGCTCTTCATACCGCCCATGGCCTGCCAGCGCTCATAGATCGCCCCGCCCTTCAGCGAGTTGATCAGCTCCTCCGGCGGGTCGTTGAAATGCGATGCGATATCCCGGATCTCGTCCATCCGAGCGTACGCGGCATTACCCGGGCAGTCGGTATTGCCGACGTCACGATGGGTGAAGATGGTGGGCAACGTCGCGATTTCGCCGGCCGGAAAATTGGTGAAGTGGCCGCCTGCCGACTGCAGAGTTACGGTGGCTTTGGGGTCGACGCCGTCCATAGCGAGCCGCCAGCCGATTAGTTGGCCCACCATCCGTAGCTGGATTGGAGTCGGCGGTACGTCGTCGAAGTCGCCGAGCATAGCCACACCCCAGGTATTGCGGTTGAATCCGCCGGTGTGGGAGCCCATCACGGGCTTGTTCGGCCCCCCGGCGCTTCCCTCGAACACCTGACCGTATTTGTCGACCAGCGCGTTGTAGGCGATGTCGCACCAGCCCAGGGTCCTGGTGTGGTACATGTAAATCGACTTGACGATGCCGGCCGAGTCCTGCGGCAAGTAGTCATTGCTGCCCGCGGTGTGGTGCACGACCGCGGCGCGAACCCCGCCGTGGTAGTTCGGAGTACCGCATCGCAGGGCCGGATCGGCGCCCCACTCTTCGCGGCCGATAAAGCTGGGCGCCTGCCCCGGCATGATGACCCCGGACGGCGGTGTCCAGTGCTTTCTGGGCGGCTCCAGCGGCGGGGCGATGAGCACGGCGGAGATGTTCTGCGGCATTGGCTGGCCTTTAGAGACTGGCCGGTAGCCCAGACTGTCTTTCCCTGGTTGGGTTACCGGCGCGTCGATCGGGCGGGTGACCGCGATCTGGACGGCTGTGGTGGCCCCGACGAATACCGGACCTGTGCTGTGGGGCTCCGCCGTAGATCCACCCGGCGCGGCCCGCTCGGGGTCGGGCTCTTCGGTTTCGTATTCGGTCTGATACCACGGCCCCCACGCGCCGTCGGGGCGCTTCGCACGCACCTTCGTCGACGTGCCGGCTAAATCGCCGGTCATTGCGATCAGCGAAAACGGGGCGTTCTGCGTCAGTTCGCGAACCGTGACACCGCCCCCCAGCCCGATCAGCGGCTGCTCGGTGAGCTTAGTGTCGCCCGCAGCCGGTGGCGCGGGGGTCGCCCTGTTCAGCGTCGAGTCCACCACCCATGCGACCACCACCGCGGTTACCGCGAAGGTAATCACCAACATCGCCGGTGTGCGATTGCGTGACTGCACGGGCCGATGTTACGTGTGGTTCTGGTGTTATTTATGGGGCGACACGGTATGTGGCTGCAGAAACTCCACGAAAACGTGTTCGACGGCACCGCAGAGGTTGGTCCAGCTTGACTCTGCGGTGCCGTCAGGTGACACGTTTCCCGAAGGTTTTAGGTACCAGGCAGCGTTGCCACGGGAGCAGTCAGGGCCGGCGCAGCGGCACCCGGCAACGCCTTCGCGGCACCGGGCAGCGCAGCTGCGGCACCCGGCAGGGCCTTCGCGGCTCCCGGCAGGGCGCTCGCGGCACCCGGCAGGGCGCCCGCGGCACCCGGCAGGGCACCAGCGGCACCCGGCAGAGCGCCCGCGGCACCCGGCAGGCCGCCGGCGCCGCCCTGCGCCTGCGTGATCGCCGGCATTATCAGGCCCTTGATCAGGTCGATAGCCTGAGTGGCGCCCAACTGGTTGGCGGCTTGCATCACGTCATTGACCAGGCCACCGCTACCGCCCGACCCGCCGGTGCCGGCGCCGCCGCCGCCCAGAGAGGATGGGTCACCGAGGATCGGGTAGGTGCCGTCGGCCCCGGGGTCCAGTCCCGTCGGCGTGGTGATCGGCACCTCGCCGGGGGCGGCGAGGGCACCCGCCGGGCTGGTAAGGCCCGGGCTCGACAGTGCCGGGTTGGTTAGGCCCCCGGCCGCCGTCGAAGGCAGGGCGGTACCGGGAGTAGTGAGACCGGGACTCGTCAAACCAGGACTCGTGAGACCGGGACTCGTCAGGCCCGGACTTGTCAGACCGGGACTCGTCAGGCCCGGGCTGGTACCCAGACCCGGACTCGTCAACCCCGGACTGGTCAGGCCGGTGCCGCCACTGGCCCCGCCGAGGGCCGGCACGGGTGGCAAGTTGATCCCGAACGACGAGAGGCCCTGCGAAAGCGCGCCTATCAGCTCGTTCGGCAGGTCGGTCATGACCGCCGCCTGCTTGAATTCGTGGTGCTCGGGCGCCTTGGGGCTCGAGGTGGATTCGTAGACCAGGAAGTATGCGCAAGGACTCGCGACCGCCAAGGCGGAAACCGCGCTGATGGCTGTCGAGAGCTTGCGTCGACGTCGGTTCGGCACGGAAGTCTCCTCAATCTTGACTATGTGTTATGTCTGTGTGTCCTGCCTGTCTTGGTCGGCAAGAACCACACACAGTTGATGGTACGAGTGGGATTGGTGTTACTGGAGTGGCGATATTGAATCGTGAGGCAATTGGCACCTTGGGTGTTACTTCGGATTCGAGACGCCCGAGGCGGTCGCCAAATGGGCTAAGCCCACCCGGTCGGATACCCTAGGCAACCGATGACCGCTCGTTTTGACCTCCTCGTCGTCGGCTCCGGATTCTTCGGCCTGACCATTGCCGAGCGCGCGGCTACCCAACTCGGGAAGCGCGTGCTCGTCATCGACAAGCGACCCCATATTGGGGGTAACGCATATTCCGAAGCCGAGCCACAGACCGGGATCGAGGTGCACAAATACGGCGCCCACCTGTTCCATACCTCCAATAAGAGGGTCTGGGACTACGTGCGACAGTTCACTGACTTCACCGACTACCGGCACCGGGTGTTCGCGATGCACAACGGCCAGGCCTACCAGTTCCCGATGGGACTTGGCCTGGTCGCGCAGTTCTTCGGCAAGTACTTCACACCCGAAGAGGCGCGTCAGTTGATCGCGGAACAGGCCGCCGAGATCGACACCGCCGACGCGCAGAATCTCGAGGAGAAGGCGATCTCGCTGATCGGCCGGCCGCTCTACGAGGCTTTCGTGAAGGGCTACACCGCCAAGCAGTGGCAGACCGACCCCAAGGAATTGCCGGCAGCCAACATCGCCCGGCTGCCGGTGCGGTACACCTTCGACAACCGCTACTTCAGCGACACCTACGAAGGCCTGCCCGTTCAGGGTTACACGGCGTGGCTGGAGAACATGGCCGCCGACGATCGCATCGAGGTCAGGCTGAACACCGACTGGTTCGAAGTCCGCGAGCAGGTGCGTAAAGACAGTCCCGGCGCGCCGGTTGTATATACCGGACCCCTGGATCGATACTTCGGCTACACCGAAGGTCGGCTCGGCTGGCGCACACTGGACTTCGAAATGGAAGTGCTACCTATCGGGGATTTTCAGGGCACGCCGGTGATGAACTACAACGACCTCGACGTGCCGTATACCCGCATCCACGAGTTCCGGCACTTCCACCTCGAGCGCGACTACCCGACCGACAAGACGGTGATCATGCGGGAGTACTCACGGTTCGCCGAGGACGACGATGAGCCCTACTATCCGATCAATACGGAGGCCGACCGGGCCCTGTTGGCCACCTACCGGGCGAGGGCGAAGTCCGAGACCGCCGCCTCGCAGGTACTTTTCGGCGGGCGGCTGGGCACCTACCAATATCTGGATATGCATATGGCCATTGCCAGCGCGCTGAACATGTATGACAACACCCTCGCGCCACACTTGCGCGACGGGACCGCTCTAATCGAAGACGAAACCAATAAGGAGGGCGCGGGCGCATGAGTGCCGTGAGCCTGCTGTCCCGAATAATCCTGCCGCGTCCGGGTGAGCCCCTCGACGTGCGCAAGCTGTACCTGGAAGAGTCGACCACCAACTCCCGGCGGGCGCATTCGACAAGCCGCACCTCGCTGCAGATCGGCAAAGAGTCCGAGGTGTCGTTCGCGACCTACTTCAACGCGTTCCCCGCCAGCTACTGGCGCCGCTGGACGATCTGCAAATCGGTGGTGTTGCGCGTGGAGGTGACCGGCGCCGGGCGCGTCGACGTCTACCGGACCAAGGCCACCGGCGCACGCATCTTCATCGAGGGCCGCCAGTTCGCCGCCAGCGCAGATGAGCCATCTACGCCTCAGGTGGTCGAGGTCGAGGTGAGCCTGGGGCCGTTCGAGGACGGCGGGTGGATCTGGTTCGACATCACCACCGACACCGCGGTCACGCTGCTCAGCGGCGGCTGGTACGCGGCGGAACCGGCACCGGGCACGGCCAACATCGCGGTCGGCATTCCAACGTTCAACCGCCCCGCGGATTGCGCCAACGCGCTGGGTGAACTCACCGCAGACCCGTTGGTAGACGAGGTGATCGGCGCGGTGATCGTGCCCGACCAGGGCGTCCGCAAAGTGCGTGACCATCCGGACTTCCCCGCCGCGGCTGCCCGCTTGGGCAACCGACTCTCCATTCACGACCAGCCCAACCTCGGCGGCTCGGGCGGCTACAGCCGGGTGATGTACGAGGCGCTGAAAAACACCGACTGCCAACAGATCCTGTTCATGGACGACGACATCCGCATCGAGCCGGACTCGATCCTGCGGCTGCTGGCCATCAGCCGCTTCGCCAAGACTCCGATGCTGGTGGGCGGCCAGATGCTAAACCTGCAGGAGCCGTCGCACTTGCACATCATGGGCGAGATTGTGGACCGGACGAACTTCATGTGGACGGCCGCGCCGCACACCGAGTACGACCACGATTTCGCCGAATATCCGTTGAACGACAACGAAGACAACAGCAAGCTGCTGCACCGGCGCATCGACGTCGACTACAACGGCTGGTGGACGTGCATGATCCCGCGGCAGGTCGCCGAAGAACTCGGGCAGCCGCTGCCGCTGTTCATCAAATGGGACGACGCGGACTATGGCCTGCGGGCCGCCGAGCACGGCTACCCCACGGTCACGCTGCCCGGCGCGGCGATTTGGCACATGGCCTGGAGCGATAAGGACGACGCCATCGACTGGCAGGCCTACTTCCATCTGCGCAACCGCCTCGTGGTCGCAGCGATGCACTGGGACGGTGACGTCGCCGGCTTGGTCCGCAGCCATCTGAAGGCGACCCTGAAACACCTTGCCTGCCTGGAATATTCAACGGTGGAAATTCAGAACAGGGCAATCGACGACTTCCTTGCCGGCCCGGAGCACATATTCTCGATCCTGGAATCGGCGCTGCCCGAAGTACACCGGATACGTAGGGAATACCCGGACGCGGTCGTGTTGCCGGCGGCCTCCGAACTGCCCCCGCCGTTGCACCAAAGCCAGGCGATGAAGCCGCCGGTGAACCCGGTGTCCATCGGCTACCGGCTGGTCCGCGGGATCCTGCACAACCTCAAGGTCGCCGACCCCACCCACCATGAACGCCCCGAGTACAACGTGCCGACCCAGGACGCGCGCTGGTTCCGGCTGTGCACGGTCGACGGCGTCACCGTCACGACGGCTGACGGCTGCGGAGTGGTCTACCGGCAGCGTGATCGGCGCAAGATGTTCACGCTGCTAACTCAGTCGCTTCGCCGTCAGCGTCAGCTGGTCAGCCGGTTCGACGAGATGCGCAAGGCGTACCGGGACGCGCTGCCCGTGCTGTCCAGCATGCAGAAGTGGGAGACGGTGTTGCCCCCCGCTCCCACCCAAAAAGAGCCCGAGCATGCCTGAGGCCCTTCAAACAGAGGCACCGCGCGGCGAGGTGGCCGCAATGGTGGCCGTTCAGTCGGCACTGGCTGAACGCCCTGGTGTGCTGGCCGCCGCGCGTGCGCTGTCGCACTTCGGGGAGCACAGCATCGGCTGGCTGGTGGTGTCGCTGCTTGGAGCGCTCCTGCTGCCACGCCGTCGTCGCGATTGGTTGGTCGCAGGGGCCGGCGCGTTCGCCGCCCACGCGGCCGCGGTACTGCTCAAGCGTTTGGTGCGACGCAAACGGCCGCATCACCCGGCCGTCGCGGTAAATGTCGGCACACCCAGTCAGCTGAGTTTCCCGTCAGCGCATGCCACTTCCACCACCGCCGCGGCCATCCTGCTTGGGCGGGCCAGCGGGCTGCCGTTACCCGCGTTGCTGATACCGCCCATGGCGCTGTCCCGGATCGTGCTGGGGGTGCACTATCCCAGCGACGTTGCCTTCGGCGTGGCGCTCGGCGCCGCGGTCGCGCGCCTTGCACTCTGGCTCGAGAGCGTTCGAGATGGAGGTGTGGCCGGATGAGTAAAGACGTGGTCGTCGGTCCCCCGGCGAATCTGATCACCGGGGTGATCAAGGCGATGCGCCCGCGGCAGTGGATGAAGAACGCGCTGGTGCTGGCCGCGCCGCTGGCAGCGCTTGGCGGGCCTATCCACCACGACTACGCCGCGGTGCTCACCCAGGTTTTGGTTGCGTTCGTGGTGTTCAGCCTCGGCGCCTCGTCGATATACCTGGTCAACGACGTGCGCGACGTCGAAGCCGACCGGGAGCACCCGACCAAGAGGTTCCGGCCAATCGCGGCCGGCGTGGTGCCCGTGTGGCTGGCCTACTCCCTGTCGGCGGTTCTTGGGCTGGCCTCGTTGGGAATTGCCTGGCTGGTGACGCCGAACCTGACCGTCGTGATGGCCGTCTACATCGCCATGCAGCTCGGGTACTGCTTCGGCCTCAAGCACCAAGCGGTGATCGACATCTGCATCGTGTCGTCGGCGTTTCTGCTGCGGGCAATCGCCGGGGGTGTCGCCACCGGCATACCGCTGTCCCAATGGTTTTTGCTGACCGCGGCGTTCGGATCGCTGTTCATAGCGGCAGGCAAGCGGTATGCCGAGCTGCAGCTGGCGGAGCGCACCGGCGCCAAGATCCGCAAGTCACTGGAGAACTACACAAGCACCTACCTGCGGTTCGTCTGGACGATGTCTGCCACCGCGGTCGTGATGTGTTACGGACTGGTGGCGTTCGAGCGTGACCACCACTCGGGGTCTTGGTACGCGATCTCCATGGTTCCGTTCACCATCGCGATCCTGCGCTACGCGGTGGACGTCGACGGCGGGCTGGCCGGGGAGCCCGAAGACATCGCTCTGCGAGACCGGGTGTTCCAGCTGCTGGTTCTGGCCTGGATCGGAACCGTTGGTGCCGCTGTTGCCTTCGGTTAGTCCCGGTCTGACGGCCACCTGGCAGGGGGCGGTGCGTCGTCGGCCGGTGATCAGCCTGGGCGCTCGGCCGGCGTTCCCGTACAGCACCACGGTCCGGGTCAGCCTGTGGACTGGGGTGCTGGTTGTCGCCGCGCTGTTTGGCTGGGGGAGTTGGCAGCGGCGCTGGATCGCCGATGACGGATTGATCGTGCTGCGTACAGTTCGCAATCTGCTTGCCGGCAATGGGCCGGTTTTCAACCAGGGTGAGCGGGTGGAGGCCAACACCTCCACGGCATGGACCTATCTGATGTACGCGGGAAGCTGGATCGGCGGCCCGATGCGCATGGAATACGTGGCGCTGGCGCTGGCCCTGGTGCTTTCCGTGCTGGGCGTGGCATTCCTGATGCTGGGAACGGGGCGGCTGTACGCACCGAGCTTGCGCGGCCGCCGGGCGATCATGCTGCCCGCCGGCGCGCTGGTCTACATCGCGCTGCCACCGGCGCGTGATTTCGCGACATCCGGCTTGGAAAGTGGGCTGGTGCTCGCGTATCTGGGTTTGCTGTGGTGGATGATGGTCTGCTGGTCGCAGCCGTCACGACTTCGGTTGGATAACCGGGCGTTCCTCGGTGCGCTGGCCTTTGTCGCCGGGAGCAGCGTTCTCGTGCGGCCCGAGTTGGCGTTGATGGGCGGTGCGGCGCTGATCATGATGCTGATCGCGGCCCGCGACTGGCGCCGCCGTGTGCTGATCGTGGTGGCCGGAGGACTCCTGCCGGTCGCCTATCAGATCTTCCGGATGGGCTACTACGGCCTGCTCGTGCCGGGAACCGCGCTGGCCAAGGACGCGGCCGGGGACAAGTGGGCACAAGGCATGATCTACCTTGCGAATTTCAGCGAGCCCTACGCGCTGTGGGCACCGGTCGTGCTGTTGGTGCCGCTCGGATTGCTCCTGATGGCTGCGCGTCGCCGGCCTTCATTCTCGCGTCCCATGCTGGCCCCCAACTACGGCCGGGTGGCTCAAGCGGTGCAAAGCCCAGCGGCCGTCGTGGTTTTCGTCGTCGTGAGTGGACTGCTCCAGGCGTTCTACTGGATCCGGCAGGGCGGCGACTTCATGCATGGCCGGGTCTTGCTGGCGCCGCTCTTCTGTTTGCTGGCTCCGGTGTCCGTCGTTCCTCTAGCGCTTCCCGACGGGAAGCACTACTCGCGGGAGACCGGTTATTGGCTGGGTATCGCCGCCGGCGTGCTCTGGGTTGGGACCGCCGGCTGGTCGCTGTGGGCAGCGAACTCGCCGGGAATGGGTGATGACGCCACCCGCGTCACCTACACAGGAATCGTCGACGAGCGCCGTTTCTACGCTCAGGCCACCGGGCACGCCCATCCGTTGACCGCCGCGGACTACCTGGATTACCCGAGGATGGCCGCCGTCCTGGTAGCGCTCAACAACACTCCGGACGGGGCGTTGTTGCTGCCATCGGGCAACTACAACCAGTGGGACCTGGTACCGATGATCCCGCCACCGCCAGTGGCTTCCGCAGATAGCAAGGCGCCCCAAAAGCCAGAACACACAGTATTTTTCACCAATCTTGGCATGCTGGGAATGAACGTGGGGCTCGATGTCAGGGTGATCGACCAAATCGGGTTGGCGAATCCACTTGCTCAGCACACGGCACGGTTGGAGCACGGCCGGATCGGGCACGACAAGAACCTCTTTCCCGACTGGGTGATCGCCGATGGCCCATGGGTGAAGGTGCGCCCGGGCATCCCGGGCTACCTGGACCCGCAGTGGGTGGCCGAAGCGACGGCGGCCCTGCAGTGCCCCGCGACCAAGGCAGTACTGAGCTCGGTGCGCTCCCCGATGACCCCGCACCGGTTCGTTTCCAACTTCGTGAACTCCTTCGAATTCACTCAGTACCGGATCGACCGGGTTCCGCTTTACGAGCTCGTCAGGTGCGGCCTCGACGTCCCAGACGCGGGCCCGCCCGCCCCTAGCGAGTAGGCCGCGCGAGGTTAAATTTCGGCAAATCTCGAAACAATCATGGCCCCGAGGGGTCGGTCGAGGACACCACCCCTCACAGCAACGTCACAATTGACTGCTCACCAGCACCGCAGCCGCCAGCAGGCACATGCGACGACGGGATGCTGGGACGCCATTTGCGGCCGGAAAATCACAACGAACCGCCGCGGGATCACGGTTTGTGTGACCTGCTCGATGAGAAGGCTTGCCCTATCTTGTGATTGACTACATGGGCACTGCTGCGCTCAGCGCGGGCGGTTGGACGTGATCGAGATGCGCCCGCATGTGGGGATGCGCCGACTTGGGGATGCACCGAAAGGATGAGGAAGCAAGAATGAGGCTTGTTGACAGGTTTCGCGGCGCCGCGGCGGTTCTCCCGCGCCGACTCCTGGTAGGGGCCGCGTCCGCGGCTCTGCTGTCGGGTCTGATTGGCGCCGTGGGGGGCGCGGCAACGGCTGGGGCGTTCTCACACCCGGGCCTGCCGGTGGAGTACTTGCAGGTTCCGTCGGCCGCGATGGGCCGCAGCATCAAGATCCAGTTCCAGAGCGGTGGCGCCAACGCGCCCGCGCTGTACCTGCTAGACGGTATGCGCGCGCAGGAGGATTACAACGGCTGGGACATCAACACCCCGGCGTTCGAGTGGTACAACCAGTCGGGCATCGCCGTGGTCATGCCTGTCGGCGGGCAGTCCAGCTTCTACTCCGACTGGTACAAGCCCGCCTGCGGCAAAGCCGGCTGCACCACCTACAAGTGGGAGACCTTCCTGACCAGTGAGCTGCCTGCTTACCTGCAGAGCAACAAGGAGGTCAAGCCGACCGGCAGCGCGGCCGTCGGTCTGTCGATGGCCGGGTCGTCGGCGCTGATCCTGGCGGCGTACCACCCCAGCCAGTTCGTCTACGCCGGCTCGCTGTCGGCGCTGTTGGACCCGTCCCAGGGCATGGGCCCGACGCTGATCGGCCTCGCGATGGGTGACGCCGGCGGTTACAAGACTTCGGACATGTGGGGCCCGACGGGCGACGGGGGCGCGTGGCAGCGTAACGACCCGTCTCTGCAGGTGGGGACGCTGGTCGCGAACAACACCCGGATCTGGGTGTACTGCGGTAACGGCAAGCCGTCGGACCTGGGTGGGGACAACCTGCCCGCGAAGTTCCTCGAGGGCTTCGTCCGCGACAGCAACCTGAAGTTCCAGACGGCCTACAACGGCGCCGGCGGCCACAACGCGATATGGAACTTCGACGCCAATGGCACGCACAGCTGGGAATACTGGGGTGCGCAGCTGAACGCGATGAAGGGTGACCTGCAGTCGACGCTGGGCGCCACCCCGGGCAACGGTCCGGCGACGGCAGCTGCTGCCACCGGCAGCGGAACTTAGCCGAACTAGCACTAGCGGCACCAAAAGCGGCGGCGATCCTTCGGGGTCGCCGCCCTTTTGATTGCCTCAGGACGCTCCGGGTGTGGGCTATTTCACTACCCGGCGGATCGGCTTGGTCGCGGCGCTGGATACTGTGCTCACAGCGGATAGGCAATGGACGACGGAGGGTGAGGCACGATGGGCTTACGGAGTCTGTCAACGCTGCTGCGAGTGTTCTGCGTCGCCGCGCTGTCGGTTGGTGTGGCCCTGCTGGCGGGGGTACCGGGGACGGCGGGAATCACCGGCAAAGCTACAGCGGCCGGTGTCGAAACCCTGATGGTGCCGTCGGGAGCGATGGGGCGGGATATCCCGGTGGCGTTCCTGGCCGGCGGACCGCACGCGGTCTATCTGCTGGACGCCTTCGACGCCGGCCCGGACGTCAGCAACTGGGTCACCGCGGGCAACGCGATGAACACACTCGCCGGCAAGGGGATTTCCGTAGTAGCGCCCGCGGGTGGCGCGTACAGCATGTACACCAACTGGGAGCAGGACGGCAGCAAGCAGTGGGACACCTTCCTGTCCACTGAGCTGCCCAATTGGCTGGCCGCCAACAAGGGCCTGGCACCCGGCGGCCATGCCGCGGTGGGGGCCGCTCAGGGTGGCTATGCCGCGATGGCACTGGCCGCCTTCCACCCCGACCGCTTCGGCTTCGCCGGCTCGCTGTCCGGGTTCCTGTATCCGTCGAGCACCAACTACAACGGGGCGATCCTGGCCGGCCTGCAGCAATTCGGCGGCATCGACGGCAATGGGATGTGGGGCGCCCCGCAGCTGGGCCGGTGGAAGTGGCACGACCCGTGGGTGCATGCCGCGCTGTTGGCGGAGAACAACACCCGGCTTTGGGTGTACAGCCCGACCACCCAGGACGCTAGCGATCCCGCCGCCATGATCGGCCAGGCCGGCGCGGCAATGGGCAGCAGCCGGGAGTTCTACCAGCAGTATCGAAGCAATGGTGGGCACAACGGCCACTTTGACTTCCCGGGCGGCGGCGACAACGGCTGGGGCTCGTGGGCGGGCCAGCTCGGTGCCATGTCGGGCGAGATCGTCGGAGCCATTCGCTAGGCAGGCGGTCCCGGTACCGTGTAAAGGGCGCAGCAGGGGTCCGGTCGGCCACCGCGTGTTACCCAGGCTTTCCGAGCCCTTCCGACTCGTCCTAGCAGGAGAACATGGCTAAGAACGCCCGCGCCAAACGCCACCGAATCCTGGCCTGGATTGCGGCCTGCACCATGGCGGTCGTCGTAGCGCTGGTCATTCTGGCCGTGGTGATCATGCTGCGGAGCAACGAATCTACGCCCGACGCGGTGCCGCCAGGTGTGTTGCCTCCGGGTGCTACCACGACTCACCCGCACAAAGCCCGGCCGGCCTCGCAGGACGCGTCCTGCCCCGACGTGCAGTTGATTAACGTTCCCGGCACTTGGGAGTCCGCTCCGCAGGACGACCCACTTAACCCGGTGCAATTTCCGAATGCGTTGCTGCACAACGCGATTATGTCGATTGGCCAGGCGTTTCCTTCGTCGCGGGTGCAGCCGTACACCGTCCCCTACACGGCGCAGTTCAACAATCCGGTGGGCGGCGTCAAACAGATGTCCTACGACGACAGCAGGGCAGAGGGCACCAAAGCGACGGTCGAGGCGATGACCGACATGACCAACAAATGCCCGTTGACCAGCTACGTGCTGATCGGCTTTTCGCAGGGCGCGGTGATCCTCGGCGACATCGCCAGCGAAATAGGGGACGGCCGGGGTCCGGTGGATGACGACCTGCTACTCGGTGTGACGCTGATCGCCGACGGCCGCCGCCAGCAGGGGGTAGGCAAGGAGATCGGGCCCAACCCCCCGGGCGAAGGTGCCGAGGTAACCCTGCACGAGGTGCCCATCCTGGCCGGGATGGGGTTGACGATGACCGGCCCCCGGCCGGGTGGCTTCGGCTCGCTCGACGGGCGGACAAACGAGATCTGCGCTCCGGGCGACCTCATCTGCGCCGCCCCGGAGGACGCGTTCAGCGTCGCTAACCTGTCGAATACACTGAACACGCTGGCCGGCGGCGCAGGCCAGCCTGTTCATGCGTTGTATGCGACCACCCAGTTCTGGAGTCTGGACGGGGCGCCGGCGACCGATTGGACGCTGAACTGGGCGCATGCGCAGATAGACAACGCGCCGCATCCCAAACATGGGTGACATGGCTGTGTAGTGGTCAGTCCTGGGAGCGATCGGCGGTACCTTGTGATTTGGTCTGCCGCGCGGCGCGCCTTAACATTAAGAGAAAATTAAGAGCAGTGAGAGGCTTGTGGTGACCCGATCGGGTCAAAGCCGGGTTGCACCGGCGCTGATCGCGCGCACGCGGGCGCGGGGCGCGGGCCGTCGGCAGTAGCCGGCGTATAAGCCGGCATGTAGGTGTGACAGGAGAGAACGGCATGGCGTACCACAACCCCTTCATCGTGCAGGGGAAGATCAAGTTCCCCGCTAATACGAACCTGGTTCGTCACGTTGAGAAGTGGGCGAAGGTTCGTGGCGACAAGCTGGCCTACCGATTCCTGGACTTCTCCACCGAACGTGACGGCGTAGCGCGCGACATCCTCTGGTCAGATTTCAGCGCCCGGAACCGCGCCGTCGGTGCGCGTCTGCAGCAAGTCACCCAGCCGGGTGACCGGATCGCGATCTTGTGCCCGCAGAACCTCGACTACCTCATTTCTTTCTTCGGTGCGCTGTACTCCGGCCGGATCGCGGTTCCGCTGTTCGACCCGGCCGAGCCGGGTCACGTCGGCAGGTTGCACGCGGTGCTGGATGACTGCGCCCCGTCGACGATTCTGACCACCACCGACGCCGCGGAGGGCGTCCGCAAGTTCATCCGTGCCCGTTCCGCCAAGGAACGGCCGCGCGTGATCGCCGTAGACGCGGTGCCCACCGAGGTCGCCTCCACCTGGCAGGAGCCAGAGGCCGACGAGGGCACCACCGCGTACCTGCAGTACACCTCGGGCTCCACCCGCACGCCAACGGGCGTGATGATCAGCCATCTGAACCTGCCCACCAATGTGCTACAGGTGCTGAATTCCCTGGAGGGCACCGAAGGCGACCGCGGCTGCATGTGGCTGCCGTTCTTCCACGACATGGGTCTGATCACCGCGCTGTTGGCGCCGGTGATGGGCCAGAGCTTCACCTTTATGACGCCCGCCGCGTTCGTGCGCCGGCCCGGCCGCTGGATCCGCGAACTCGCCCGCAAGCCAGGCGAGACTGGGGGCGTCTTTTCGGCCGCGCCGAACTTTGCGTTCGAGCACGCTGCCATGCGCGGCCTGCCCCGCGACGACGAGCCGCCGCTGGACCTGAGCAACGTCAAGGGAATCCTCAACGGCAGCGAGCCGGTTTCGCCGGCGTCGATGCGCAAGTTCTACGAGGCGTTTGCGCCTTACGGACTGCAGGAGACCGCCATCAAGCCGTCGTACGGCCTGGCCGAGGCGACACTGTTCGTCTCGACCACCCCGAAGGACGAGAAGCCAAAAATCATCCAGGTAGACCGCGACGCGCTGAACAAAGGCAGCTTCGTCGAGGTGGCCGCGGACGCGCCGAACGCCGTTCCGCAGGTTTCCGCAGGCAAGGTCGGCGTCGACGAATGGGCGGCCATCGTGGACGCCGACTCGGCGACCGAACTGCCGGACGGGCAGGTCGGCGAGATCTGGTTGCACGGCAACAATCTGGGCGCCGGCTACTGGGGCAAGGAAGAAGAGTCCGCTCAGACTTTCCGCAACATCCTCAAGTCGCGTATCCAGGAATCGCACGCGCAGGGCGCTGCGGACGACGGGCTATGGGTACGCACCGGCGACTACGGCACGTACCACGACGGCCACCTCTATATAGCGGGCCGGATCAAGGACCTTGTCATCATCGACGGCCGCAACCACTACCCGCAGGACCTGGAGTCCACGGCGCAGGAATCGACCAAGGCGCTGCGGATCGGCTACGTGGCCGCATTCTCCGTCCCAGCCAACGAGTTGCCGCAGGCGGTATTCAACAACCCGCACGCCGGACTGAAGTTTGATTCCGAGGACACTTCCGAGCAGTTGGTCATCGTCGGGGAGCGGGCCGCCGGCTCACACAAGCTGGACTACGAGCCCATCGCCGACGACATCCGGGCGGCCATCGCCGTCGGGCACGGGGTGACCGTGCGAGACGTTCTGCTGGTGTCGGCCGGAGCGATTCCCCGTACCTCCAGTGGCAAGATCGGCCGCCGCGCCTGTCGCGCGGCATACCTTGACGGCAGCCTGCGCAGCGGCGTCGGTTCCCCGACGGCGTTCGCCAGCGAATCGAACTGAGCACGGTAAACATGACTGAGAACATCGACGAAAACACACCCGAGCCCGAGCAATCGGTCGCGCCCGCCCATAAGACCGAGCTGACGGTCCCCGAGATGCGGCAGTGGCTGCGCAACTGGGTGGGCAAAGCCGTGGGACAGTCACCCGACGGTATCGACGAGTCGGTGCCGATGGTGGAGCTGGGCTTGTCGTCGCGGGATGCCGTGGCAATGGCCGCCGACATCGAGGACATGACCGGCGTCACGCTCTCGGTCGCGGTGGCCTTCCAGCATCCGACTATTGAAGCGCTGGCGACCCGCATCGTCGAAGGCGAGCCCGAAAGAGCAGACGACGACGTCGACACCGTCGACTGGTCGCGCCTCGGCCCGGCGGAACGCGTCGACATCGCGATCGTGGGCTTGGCCACGCGGCTGCCCGGCGATATGAACAGCCCCGACGAAACCTGGCAGGCGCTGTTGGAAGGCCGCGACGCCATCACCGACCTGCCCGAAGGCCGCTGGTCGGAATTCCTTGAAGAGCCGCGGCTGGCGCAGCGAATCGCGCAGGCCCGCACCCGCGGTGGCTATTTGAAAGACATCAAGGGCTTCGACTCAGAGTTCTTCGCGGTGGCCAAGACCGAAGCCGACAACATCGACCCGCAGCAGCGGATGGCGCTCGAGTTGACCTGGGAGGCGCTGGAGTACGCCCGCATCCCGGCATCGAGCCTGCGCGGTAGGGCCGTCGGCGTGTACGTCGGCAGCTCGACGAACGACTACCAGTTCCTGGCTGTCTCCGACCCGACGACCGCACACCCCTACGCGATTACCGGGACCAGCAGTTCGATCATCGCCAACCGGGTGTCGTACTTCTTCGACTTCCGCGGGCCCTCGGTCACCATCGACACCGCGTGCTCGAGTTCGCTGGTGGCGATGCACCAGGGCGTGCAGGCGCTGCGCAACGGCGAAGCCGACGTGGTCGTCGCGGGCGGGGTGAACGCGCTGATCACCCCGGTGGTGACGCTTGGTTTCGACGAGATCGGCGCGGTGCTGTCACCGGACGGCCGGATCAAGTCGTTCTCCTCAGACGCCGACGGCTACACCCGCTCCGAGGGCGCTGGCATGCTGGTGCTTAAGCGGGTCGATGACGCTCGCCGCGATGGCGACCAGATCCTGGCGGTTATCGCCGGCAGCGCGGTCAACCACGACGGCCGGTCCAACGGCCTGATCGCGCCCAACCAGGACGCGCAGGCCGAGGTGCTGCGCCGGGCCTACAAGGACGCCGGCATCGATCCCCGCAACGTCGACTACGTCGAGGCGCACGGTACCGGCACGGTCCTTGGCGACCCGATCGAGGCCGAGGCGCTGGGCCGCGTGATCGGCAGGGGTCGTCCCGCCGATCAGCCAGTGTTGCTGGGCGCGGTGAAAACCAATGTCGGCCATCTTGAGTCGGCCGCCGGTGCGGCCAGCATGGCGAAGGTCGTGCTGGCGCTGCAGCATGACAAGCTGCCACCGTCGATCAACTTCGCCGGACCCAGCCCGTACATCGACTTCGACGCGCTGCACCTGAAGGTGATCGACACCACTACCGACTGGCCCCGCTACGGCGGCTACGCGCTGGCCGGGGTGTCGAGCTTCGGTTTCGGTGGCGCCAACGCGCACATGGTGGTTCGTGAGGTCCTGCCCAGCGATCTGATCGAGCCGGAGCCGGGAACTCAGGCGCCCTTTGGAACCATTGCAACTGCACCGGCCGAGACCGCTGCTCCGGAAGGGCACTCGCTGCGCTTCGACGAATACGGCGAGATCATCAGCGAAGCAGCAGCGCCCGAAGAGCCGGAGTACGAGCTGCCGGGCGTCACCGAGGAGGCGCTGCGGCTCAGGGAGTTGGCCCTGGAAGAACTTGCGTCCGAAGCGGCCTCCGAAGAGGTTTTGCCGCCGCTGATCCCGCTCGCGGTGTCGGCGTTCTTGACCTCACGCAAGAAGGCCGCCGCCGCCGAGCTAGCGGACTGGATGGAAAGCCCCGAGGGTCAGGCGTCGTCGCTGGAATCGATCGGGCGCTCATTGTCGCGGCGCAGCCATGGCCGATCCCGCGCGGTGGTGCTCGCTCACGACCATGCGGAAGCCATCAAGGGCTTGCGTGCGGTCGCCGAGGGCAAGCAGCGGCCGAACGTCTTCAGCGTCGACGGGCCGGTCAGCAACGGTCCGGTCTGGGTGCTGGCCGGATTCGGCGCGCAGCACCGCAAGATGGCCAAGAGCCTGTACCTGCGCGACGAGGTTTTCGCCGAGTGGATCGAGAAGGTCGACGCCCTGGTTCAGGACGAGCTGGGCTACTCGGTGCTCGAACTGATCCTGGACGACTCGCTGGACTACGGCATCGAAACCACCCAGGTCACCATCTTCGCGATCCAGATCGCGCTGGGTGAGCTGCTCAAGCATCACGGCGCCAAGCCCGCCGCGGTGGTCGGCCAGTCGCTGGGCGAAGCCGCGTCGGCCTACTTCGCCGGCGGCCTGTCGCTGCCGGACGCCACCCGGGCGATCTGCTCTCGTTCGCATCTGATGGGCGAGGGCGAGGCGATGCTGTTCGGCGAGTACATCCGGCTGATGGCGCTGGTGGAGTACTCCGCCGACGAAATCAGTACCGTATTCCCCGACTTTCCTGATCTTGAGGTGTGCGTCTATGCCGCACCCACCCAGACCGTCATCGGCGGCCCCCCCGACCAGGTGGACGCGATCATCGCCCGCGCGGAATCCGAGGGCAAGTTCGCCCGCAAGTTCCAGACCAAGGGCGCTAGCCACACCCAGCAGATGGATCCACTGCTCGGCGAGCTCACCGCGGAGCTGCAGGGCATCAAGCCGATGAGCCCGACGGCGGGGATCTACTCGACCGTGCACGAGGGCAGCTACGTCAAGCCCGGCAGCGACCCGATCCATGACGTCGAATATTGGAAGAAGGGCCTGCGCCACAGCGTCTACTTCACCCACGGCATCCGTAACGCCGTGGACAGCGGCCACACCACCTTCGTAGAGCTGGCCCCCAACCCGGTGGCGCTGATGCAGGTGGGGCTGACGACGGCGGACGCCGGTCTGCATGACGCTCAGCTGATTCCGACCCTGGCCCGCAAGCAGGACGAGGTCGAGTCGATGGTCTCGACCATGGCGCAGCTCTACTTGTACGGCCATGACCTCGACATCCGGACGCTGTTCACCCGCGCAAAGGGCCCGGAGGATTACGCCAACATTCCACCGACCCGGTTCAAGCGCAAAGAGCACTGGTTGGACGCCCACTTCTCCGGCGACGGTTCGGTGCTCCCACCCGGTGCCCACGTCGCGCTGCCGGATGGCCGCCACGTCTGGGAATACGCGCCTCGGGATCAAACCGATCTAGCTGCGCTGGTGCGAACCGCCGCGGCGGCTGTACTGCCGGACGCCGCGCTGACGGCCGCCGAGCAACGCGCGGTCCCCGGTCTGGGCGCCCGGCTGGTGACGACGTTGACCCGCCACCCCGGCGGTGCTTCGGTTCAGGTGCACGCCCGGGTCGACGAGTCCTTCACGCTGGTCTACGACGCGCTGGTGGCGTGGGGAGGTTCGGAAGCGGTGTTGCCGGCTGCGGTTGGTGCCGGAACCGCTATCGCGGCCGCATCCGTCGTCGGCGCGCCGACTCAGGACCCCAGCCAGGCTCCGAGCACCGCGGCGATCGGCGGCGGCGAAGACCTCGCGTCCGAAACGCTGGGCGACAGTCTGACTACCCGCTACATGCCGGCTGGATTCACCAAATGGTCACCGGATTCCGGCGAGACCATCGCCGAGCGGCTGGGCGCGATCGTGGGTGCGGCGATGGGTTACGAGCCCGAGGACCTGCCGTGGGAGGTGCCGCTGATCGAGTTGGGTCTGGACTCGCTGATGGCGGTGCGGATCAAGAACCGCGTCGAATACGACTTCGACCTGCCGCCCATCCAGCTGACGGCCGTGCGCGACGCCAACCTCTACGCCGTCGAGAAGCTGATCGAGTACGCGATCGAGCACCGCGACGAGGTCAAGGAGCTGCACGAGCACCAGAAGACTCAGACGCCCGACGAGATCGCCCGGGCGCAGGCCGAGTTGCTGTACGGCGGCCCCAAAACCGATGAGGCGCCCGCGCCGCCGACCCCTCCTGCCGGGGACCTGCCAATTCCGCCGCCGCCAACCGACCCGTCCGGTCCTTCGACCAATGGCGCCAAGCCCAATCTGGCCGGGGCGGCAGAGGCGCTCAACCAGGAAGCGGTCGCCAAGGCGCTCAATTCCGATGTGCCGCCGCGCGATGCGTCGGAGCGGGTCACGTTCGCCACCTGGGCGATTGTCACCGGCAAGTCCCCGGGCGGTATTTTCAACCCGTTGCCCAAGCTGGACGGTGACGCGGCTGCCAAGATGGCCCAGCGGCTCTCCGAGCGTGCCGAAGGGCAGATCACCGTTGAGGACGTGCTGACGTCGGAGAGCATCGAGGCGCTGGCCGACAAGGTCCGCACCTACCTCGAGGCCGGGCAGATCGACGGGTTCGTCCGCACGCTGCGGGCCCCGGAGAACGATTCGCAGGTGCCGGTCTTTGTGTTCCATCCGGCAGGTGGCTCGACGGTGGTGTACGAGCCGCTGCTCAAGCGGCTGCCGGCGGACACTCCGATGTACGGGTTGGAGCGCGTGGAGGGCACCGTTCAGGAGCGGGCCGCCCAGTATGTGCCGAAGCTGTTGGAAATGAACGACGGCAAGCCGTTCATCCTGGCCGGGTGGTCGCTTGGCGGTGCGCTTGCGTACGCGTGCGCGATCGGGTTGAAGCGGGCCGGCGCCGACGTGCGATTTGTCGGGATGATTGACACGGTGCGCGCCGGCGAGGAGATCCCGCAGACCAAGGAGGAAACCCGCAAGCGCTGGGATCGGTACGCGAAGTTCGCCGAGCGAACCTTCAACGTCGAGATTCCCGCGATCCCCTACGAGCAGCTCGAAGAGCTCGACGACGAGGGGCAGGTCAAGTTCGTTTTGGACATCGTCCAGCAAAGCGGCGTGCAGGTTCCGGGTGGCATCGTCGAGCACCAGCGCACGTCTTATCTGGACAACCGGGCGCTCGAGACGGTCGAGATCGAGCCTTACGACGGCCATGTGACCCTCTACATGGCCGACCGCTACCAAGATGACGTCATCGAGTTCGAGCCGCGGTACGCAATCCGCAAGCCCGACGGCGGCTGGGGCGAATTCGTGGCCGACCTGGAGGTGGTGCCAATCGGGGGCGAGCACATCCAGGCCATCGACGAACCGTTCATCGCCAAGGTGGGTGCCCACCTGGCTGAGGTGCTAAATAAGGTAGAGGCGCAAACCAGTCAGACGAGTGAGGTAGGCAAGTAGTGACGGGTACCGTGCAACCTCCCCCCCTGCACACCACGGCCGAGAAGCTGGCCGAGCTGCACGCTCGCCTCGAGTTGGCCAAAGAGCCCGGCGGTGAGAAGGCCGCTGCCAAGCGCGACAAGAAGGGCATCCCGAGTGCTCGCGCGCGGGTGCACGCGTTGGTTGATCCGGGCACCTTCCTGGAGATCGGCGCGCTCGCCAAAACTCCGAACGACCCCAACGCGCTCTACGGTGACGGATGCGTGACCGGGCACGGCATGATCGACGGCCGGCCGGTCGGGGTGTTTTCCCACGACCAGACGGTGTTTCAGGGCACCGTCGGCGAGATGTTCGGCCGCAAGGTGGCCAAGCTGATGGAGTGGTGCGCGATGGCCGGCTGCCCGATCATCGGCATCCAGGACTCCGGTGGCGCCCGGATCCAGGACGCGGTGACCTCGCTGGCGTGGTACGCCGAACTCGGCCGCCGTCACGAGGCACTGTCCGGCTTGGTGCCGCAGATCTCCCTCATTTTCGGCAAATGTGCCGGGGGAGCGGTCTATTCGCCGATTCAGGACGATCTTTTGGTCTCGGTTCGCGACCAGGGTTACTTCTTTGTCACCGGGCCGGACGTGATCCGAGAAGTCACCGGCGAAGATGTGAGCCTCGACGAGCTGGGTGGCTCCGACGCACAGGCGCGCTACGGCAACCTACATCAGGTCGTGAACTCCGAGGCGGAAGCGGTTCAGTATGTGCGGGACTACCTCTCGTTCCTGCCGTCCAACTGCTTCGACAAACCGCCGGTCGTCAACCCCGGCCTGGAGCCGGACATCACCACGACCGACCTGGAACTCGACTCGATCATTCCGGACTCCGACAACGCGGCCTACGACATGCACGAGATCCTGCTGCGGATCTTCGACGACGGCGACTTCCTCGACGTCGCCGCGCACGGTGGCGAGTCCATCATTACTGGGTATGCCCGCGTCGACGGCCATCCGGTCGGCGTGATCGCCAACCAGCCCACGTATTTGGCCGGGTCGATCGACAACCAGGCCTCCGATAAGGCGGCGCGGTTCGTCCGGTTCTGCGACGCGTTCAACATCCCGCTGGTCTTCGTGGTGGACACACCCGGATTCCTCCCAGGAGCCGAGGAGGAGAAGAACGGCATCATCAAGCGCGGCGGCCGATTCCTCTATGCCGTCGTGGAAGCCGACGTGCCGAAGGTGACCATCACAATCCGCAAGTCCTACGGCGGTGCGTACGCGGTGATGGGGTCGCGGCAGCTGACCGCCGACTTCAACTTCGCCTGGCCCACCGCGCGCATCGCGGTGATCGGCGCCGACGGTGCCGCGCAGTTGCTGATGAAGCGGTTCCCCGACCCGACCGCGCCCGAGGCGCAGCAGATCAAGAAAGACTTTATCGAGGGCTACAACCTCAACATGGCGATCCCGTGGACCGCCGCCGAGCGCGGTTTCATCGACGCCGTCATCGACCCGCACCAGACCCGGTTGCTGCTGCGCAAGTCGTTGCGCCTACTACGGGACAAGCAGCTGTGGTTCCGCGTCGGCCGCAAGCACGGCCTGATCCCGATCTAGACCGGCGCGACAACGCTATGGCTTGATCCGAATCTCGCCGGGCGACCACCATCCACTGCGGGTCGCCGTACCCAGGTCCAGTTGCGCCGGGCGCGCATCCACCAGGGTCTCGAACCTGCGCAGCGAACCCCAGTCGCGGCCCCAGTCATGGGACAGGTAAGTGGACATGACGTGCGCCCGCAGCAGCAAGTCGGTGATGCCCAGCAGGCCGCCGTTGACGCCGTCTTCCCAGGTATCGGTGTCTTGCTTCTTGGCGTTGTAGTCCGGCGTGATGCGGAACTTAGGGATCTCGGCGACGCCGTTGACGTGCAACATCGGCTGTTGGCACGGGAAGGCCAGCCCGACCGCCCAGTCCATCAGCACCGGCTGCGACGAACCGAGGTACTCCTGCACCGAGCGCAGCTCCGGCACCCGCGGCGGGGTCACCGCGATCCAGGCCTCCGGAGTCAGCGACAGGTCCTCGGCCACCACCCGGACCCCAACCGCGTCGGCGGGCATCTGGGACCGGGCGAAGCGCAGGTTGCGCCACACCTTCGGCTGCTCTCCGTAAAGGTCATAGGGCACCAGGCGCCCGGCCGGCACCAAATCGCCGTCGGGGGCGGGCTTGGCGTATTCCAGCACGACGGTCTGTCCGCTGGTGTGCCCGTGCAGCACGCTGTTCCCGGTGATCTCGCCCGCGGCGGTCACCACGACGAGCGGGTGGCCGGCGTCTGGTTTCGGCAGCTGGTACCACGCCGACGCCAGCCTGCTTTGCTGTTGTGGACCGGTGGTGTAGCTGCCGGCCAGCGGAACCTGATTGGGATCGAGGCCGTAGGGCAGCGGCACTCGCGAACCGTTGATGCCCGGCGTCTCCAGCTTGGTCGGGGCGTCCCAGTCGTAGTCGGTGCCCGGCTGCGCCACGGCCGTCTCCTTGACCGATTCGGCGAGGGTGCGTTCCGGTACCCCGTTGGGGGTGAACCCGGTGGGATTGACTCCGCCCAGCGGGCCCAACGGACCGTAATCGCCGGGCCCATTTGTTTTGAAAGGCGGCATGAATCCGGCGTTGCTGTCGGGCTCGACGAGCAGGTCGTCGGCCAGCCCGCAGCCGCCGGCGAGCTCCCGCAGGTTAGCCCAGCCGTTGGAGTAGGTGGGGTATTGCCGGACGATCCCGGCCACCATGGATGCGATGAACACCAGCGCCATGAATCCGGCCGCTATCGGGATGGGTGCGGTCGTCACCGCGCGCGCCAGCCGGCCCTCGCCGTGGTCCCGTGACGCGAAGTGCAACCCGATCGCGCAGAGGGCGGCGATGGCGAACAGGACGAAAAAGACTGTGCTGATGCTGATGCCGTGGAATCTGGGCATGACGTTGTTGAATGGCACGCCGTAGCTCGAGACGTACCACCAGCCGTTTGTGGTGGCGAAGCACAGCGCAAGGACGAACAGCAGCGCCGCCAGGAACGCCATCCGGTTACGTGACCAGCGCAGTATCGCCGGCGATACCAGCACCGTTGTGAGCGCGGCCATCGCCGCGCCGACCGCGGCGAACAGCCCGAAGTGGTGCACCCACTTGGTGGGGGTGAACATGAGGAAGAACATGGTGCCGAAGATGACACCCATCAGCCGCCAGGCCGGCCCGCGGGCCACGCCGGGAACCCGCTTGCGCCGCAACATGATGAACACTGCGGTGAACAGACACAGCGCGGTGATCAGGAAGCCGAATCGGCGCGACAGCGAGCCGTCGACGGTGGGCAGGATCAGGTAGTAGTAGCGCAGGTTCTCGGTGTACCAAGCTTGGCTCGGCCCGACCGAGGTGCGAATCCTGGTGGCTTCCAGCACCGTTGACAGTGTCTGGTCGGCGAACACCACGGTGAGTATGACCGACCCGGCGGCCAGGATCGGGGCCACCAGCGGCCAGGTGCCGACCAATCGATGACGCCGCACCAGGATTCGCAGGATTGGGCGGCCGCCGGCGATCAATGCGGCCACCGCGATCAGGCCGGTGGGCTGGACACCCAGGGTGAATGCCGCGGTCACCACCGCCAGCGCCGCTGGTGTCAGCCGAGAGGCGCACATGGAGCGTTCGATCAGCACGTAGGTGATCAGTGAACCGAGCGCGATGATGGGTTCGGGGCGAAGGCCGTTGTCAAACGGCATCCACGCGGTCAGCAGGACCATGCCGGCGGCCCAGTTGGCGGCCTTGCTTGACGTCACCGCCGGCCCCAGCCGAGGCAGCACCTCACGCGACAACAGCAGCCAGCACAGCACTCCGGCGATCAAGTCCGGCAACCGGATCCACAGGCTGGCGTCGCTGACGTGGGTCATCACCGCCAGCAGGTTGTAGTACCAGCCGAAAGGATCTTCGGGGCTGCCGAACCAGCGGAAGTAGTTGGACATGTAGCCGGCACGGTCGGCGACCCGGGCCATTCCCAGGATGTAGCCATCGTCCGAGGAGTTCGCTCCGATCACATGCCAGAGCAGGAAGCCGAATATCACCGCGGCGTCGGCCAGCGTGAACTTGCGCCAGCGCGTCGGAATCAACCGGTGCATCCGCCGACCGTCCAACTGGTCCAGGCGCCACAGCGCGACCAGCGCGACGATGGTGGACACCACCGCCAGCACCATCGCAAGCAGTTTCAGTGTCGTCGGGGTAGTGGAGAACCGAGTATCGATGGTCGCCGAAAGCCGCAGTCCGCCCGGCGCGGGACCGGTCAGATCGGTGAACACCCCGACGATCTGGGGTCGCAGGTTGGGATCGGGGAATCCCCCACGCACAGGCTTGCCCGCTGGGTCGGTCAACCCGACGAAGGTGGCGAAGGCGCCGGCCTGTGTGGAGGTGATCTCGATGCGCTGGCATTGCGGGGAAGACACCTGATCCCGGGGCGCGCTGGCGAGCACCACATTGCGGTCGGTGACGACGACGCGCTGGCTGCTGGCGACGACGAACAGCGCGTTCAGCGCGGCGTCCTTGCCCTTCTTGGGTGCCGTACTCAGCACGATCCCGCCCTCGGGTGGCAGGGCGTGCACCAGAGAGCACGGCACGGTTGCCGTCACATCGACGGGCGTCAGCGAGATCAATGGCGCTGTCACGCTGTTCAATTCGCCGTTTTGCGGCCAGTTCAGTGTCGCGGTGGTCTGCACGACGGGCAGCAGCGGCGTCGCGACCGATAAGACAAAACCGATCAGCCCGGCGATCGTCGCGACCCAGCGGGTGGCACGCACATTGCTCGTGGGGGGGCTCATGGGAGGGCCCGAATCGGTCCCTGCCGGCTCCAGCCGGGCACGGTGATCACACCCTGTTCGATAGCGGCAACCGGTGCATCACTGGCCGGCACCAACGGGTGGTACTCCTCGATCGATCCCCAGTCGCGATACCAGTCGCCACGCAGGTACGTCGAGATCGTCGAGGTGCGCAGCATCGCCTGGGTGAACAGGAACGGACCGCCGGCCTCGCTGGCCTGCCAGCCGTTCGATGACGCCGCCGTCTGTTTGTGGTCGGGCAGGATGCGGTATTGCGGAAGTTCGGCAACGCCGAGGTGTTCGGAGAACGGCCGCTGGCAGGGGAAGTTTGCGGCGGTCGCGATGTCCATCAGCACCGGTGTCCGTGAACCCATTAGCTGCTGCAGGGTCTGCAGCACCGGGGCCCGCGGCGGCGTAAACGCGAACCATTGCTCGGAACTCAGGTTCGGGTCGTACGCGACGACGCGCGCCACATTGGCCTCCGGGGGCGCCCAGGTCAGCGGGAACCGCAGATTGCGCCACGCCGGCTCTGGCCCGATGTCGATCGGCGTCACCTCCGTGAGCGGCTGGGTGGTGCCGTCGGGGCGAGCGACGCCCCACTGCAACTTCAGCGACTGCCCGTAGGTAAAGGTGCCATCCTCTTTGTACGACCAGATGGCACCGGCGGCCGAGACCACCACCAGCGGCCGGTCGCCTGTGCGTGCCGGCAGCTGATACCAGGCCGACGTTGCGGTAGCGGCCAGCGAGTTCTCGCCGTAGCTGCCGATCACCGGTGTGCGGGCCGGATCGAGGCCGAAGGGTAGTGCCGCGTGCGACCCGTTCACCCCGAGGGGGCCCTTCCCGCCGGCCGTGCCCGCGGAATCACTCATGGCGGCGTTGGGCTTGTTGGGTGACGCGTCGGAATTCACCACCCCCGGTTTGGTCACCACCGGGTACGACCTCAGGTCGTCGCCGACCCCTTCGGGTTTGAAGCCGACCGGGTTGATCCCGCCGAGCGGGCCGTCTGGGCCAAAGGTCTGTCCCGGCACCGGCTGCAGCAGGCCGGCATTGGGGTCGGGCTCGGTCAGTATGTCATCGGCCATCGCGCAGCTGGTGGATGACAGTCCGGAACTGAGTGCTGCCAGGTTGGCCTTCGCGGTGGTGTACAGCGGGTAGCGGCCCACGGCGCCTTTGGCCAGGGAGCCGACGTCGCCGAGCACCATGATCGTCGCGACCACCAGCAGTGGGGTCGATGCGAGGACGCGGTTCCGCCGGCTGTCCTTGACTTCGGTGTGGCCGGCGTAGTCCATGCGGAAGTGCTGCCAGGCGGCCAGCAGTCCGGTGATGATCGACAGTGTCAGGAACATCGACGTCACCGGATGGCTGGCGATGACGGGTTGGATGTCGAACCATGGCACCCCGTAGTTGCCGACGTAGAACCAGCCGTTGATGCCGGACGTGGCAACCGCCAGCACGAACAGCAGAGCCGTCACGTACAGCGTCAGGTTGCGGCGGTTGTGCAGGCCGATCCGGGCGCAGGCGAACGCGGTGACCGCACCGAGGGCACCGGCCAGCCCGGCGAACGCACCGAACTGAATCGCCCACTTCGTGGGCGTGAACGTCAGGAGCAGTAGGCCGATCGCGGTGGTGCCGAGCAATCGCCACGCCGGGCCGCTGGCCAACCCGGGGACCCG